>Ga0256840_1001553_pt1 | contig 21343 bp, 18 predicted proteins | sample 355202metaG_FD_185969 | JGI IMG/M metagenome (GOLD analysis project Ga0256840, IMG submission 185969) | Hydrothermal vent microbial communities from Mid Atlantic Ridge, Atlantic Ocean - 355-202 | ecosystem: Environmental > Aquatic > Marine > Hydrothermal vents | place: Atlantic Ocean: Mid...
TGGTGCGGTGGCCGGGATTTGAACCCGGGCCAGCGGCGTGGCAGGCCGCTGTCCTAGACCAGGCTAGACTACCACCGCAGTTCAGGCCCGTAGAATACTCACCTTCGGGCGCTTTATAAATCTTTCGGTGAGCTGAGACGGTTAAATTTATAAAGACTCCCTTAGAAGGGTTAGCGGGCAGTGCCCCGGTGGCCTAGTCTGGATAGGGCGCAAGGCTGCGGACCTTGAGGTCCGGGGTTCGAATCCCCGCCGGGGCGCCATAGAAACTTTTGCTTGGCAAAAGTTTCATCAAAGTTGGTAGCTCCTGTTCAGGGCTCAATTCTGCCCGGTTTATTATCAATTGGCTGTTTCAAAGTTGAGAACTTTTCAAGTTGCTCTTTGAGTGTGGGTTTAACTTTAAAATCGACGCCCTTTGGGTGTCAAGAGGGAGGTAAACCACATATTATGGTTTTATCTTATGCGTTCTCTTCTAAAAAGGTGAGGGCTTGGGGGCAAGATCTTTTAATCCAAGCCTTCGGGTGAAGAGCTACGAACTTGGGTGGAGCCTTTGGAAAAAGCTTCTTTCCCAAGGAGCGCTGGCGGGAGATTGGTGCCTTTTCTATAAAGTTCTTGTTTTTGAGTGGGTTTTGCTTTTTAAGTTGTCATCCCTCTGTTAGATGTTTTCAATTCCAAACGGCGCCAGAAGGGCACCAATAAAGGGAAAAGAACTCTCCGTAGGACGTCTCCGAAAGAATATAACAGAACCGAAACCCTGTGTCAAACCCTTCTCAGTCCTGGGAACCACACCTTCTTCCCGGCCTTCTCCTTCTCCTCGTCCCACTCGGCGAGTATCTTCACGGCCTCGCTGGCAACGAGGGCGGCCTCCCTCTCACCAGTTTTTCCGAACTCGTTGGTTATCCGGTTGGCGAAGACCGCACAGACGCATCCTGCGCGCAGTCCATATATGTTCGCGAGGGTGTAGAGCGTCGCCGCCTCCATCTCGAAGTTGGTGACGTTGGCCTGCCTCAGGTCGTCCATTATGTTCTTTGCGAAGCTCGGGAAGTAGCCGTTTAATCCGGGCCTCCCCTGGCCGAGGTAGAAGCTGTCGGTTGATGCGGTTATGCCGATGTGGTAGCGTATTCCGAGGGTTTCCGCCGCTTCAATCAGTGCGAGGGTGACTTCAAGGTCTGCAACCGCGGGATACTCTACGCGAACGTACTGCTTCGAAGTTCCTTCGAGCCTAACCGCCGCTTTCGCTATAATCAGGTCTCCTATCTCCATTCCCGGCTGTATCGCGCCGGTAGAACCGACCCTTATGAATGTATCAGCTCCTATCGCGGCCAGCTCCTCAACGGCTATGGCAGTTGAAGGCCCACCTATTCCGGTGGAGGTAACGCTTATCGGGACGCCTTTGTATTCCCCCGTGTGCGTTCTGTATTCCCTGTGGAAGGCTATATCCTTCGCCTCATCCCAGAGTGAACTTATCTTCGGCACCCTCTCCGGGTCGCCGGGGAGCAGGACGTACCTCGAAACGTCCCCCGGCTTGCAGGCGATGTGGTACTGGTAGCCCTCCCTCGTCTGGGGTCTCTCGGCTGAAACGAACTTCTCAACCATGGCAACCACCTTTTTATTCCCTGTGCCATAGATATCAACGCATGTCCTAAAAAGCCTTGGGTGGTACCATGCTCGTCTGTTCACACTGTGGAAAAGTGCACCCTGAGACGTTTCGCCTGACCTGTGACTGCGGCGGCACTCTGTTTGTGGAGAGGGACTACGTCGATTTCTTTGGTAGCCTCAGGCCCCATATCGATATGCGGCGCTACCTAAATTTCCTTCCGGTGGGAGAAGGTTACCTCCCTCCAGCAACGCCGGCGATAACCCCAGTGAGTCCCCTTCGCATCGGCCAGGTCAGTGGATTCTTCAAGCTCGAATACCTCCAGCCGAGTGGTTCCTTTAAGGACAGGGGCACCTACGTGACGGTGGCGAAGCTGAGGGAGGAAGGCATCACCGAGGTCGTCCTCGACAGCTCCGGAAATGCGGCTCTAAGCTTTGCCCTCTACGGACTCTCCGCGGGAATAAGGGTTCACACGTTCGTTTCCTACGATACAAGTCCCGGAAAGCTCTCACTCCTCCAGCGCCTTGGGGCGGTGATGCACTTCGTTGACGGCGACAGGATGGCCGTTCACAAAAAAGCTAAAGAGTTCGCGGAGCAGAGCGGGATTATCTACGTCTCCCACTGGCTCAACCCCTACTTCATTGAGGGAACAAAGACTATTGCCTTTGAGGTTTTTGAGCAACTCGGCGTTCCCGACTACGTCCTATCACCGGTGGGCAGCGGGACGCTCTTCCTCGGCATCTGGAAAGGATTTTCGGAACTTATGAAGATGGGGTGGTTGATGAACTTCCGAGGCTCGTTGCCGTTCAAACTTCCGGCTACGAAAGCCTCTGCGAGCGTTCGTCGGTTAAAAGCCGCCTCGCGGAAGGGATAGCGATAACCGGGCCTCCACGACTGGAGGAGATGAGGGCAGTTCTTGATGAAACCGGAGGGACCTGCGTAAGCGTCGAGGATTCTGAAATAGAGTGGGCTTTAGAATGGCTCCGGGGGAAGGGTTTCATAGTGGAACCGACGTCTGCAACTGTCTTAGCTGCTCTGTGGGAGCTCCAGGAGAGCGGCTTTCTGCTACCTGGCTCAAGGGTTCTCCTCCCGCTCACCGGCTCGGGCCTCAAACTGACCTAAGGTATTTAGACCTTGAGGGTGATTAATCTTTGGGGGTGAGATCATGGAGGTAAGGTATCCTGCCGTCGCTGGCAGCTTCTACCCTTCGGGTGAAGACCTCGTGCTGATGCTGGGGGAGTTCTTCAGCGACCTCGGAGAGGAGGGCAGCGAGAGAAGGATAACAGCCGGCGTTGCACCCCATGCAGGCTACGTCTTCTCGGGCTACACGGCTTCGAGAACATACAAGGCTATCTTTGAGGACGGCCTGCCCGAGACCTTCGTAATCCTCGGGCCGAACCATACCGGCCTCGGTTCACCGATAGCAATCTATCCTTCCGGAAAATGGCGCACACCGCTCGGTGACGTCGGGGTTGATTCCGAGATGGCAAAGGCAATAGCCAAGCTCTCGGGTATAGCGGATTTAGACGAGCTGGCCCACAAATACGAGCACTCGATAGAGGTTCAGCTTCCCTTCATCCAGTACCTGGCTGAAAAAGCTGGGAAGGAAGTCAAAATCGTGCCGATAGCCCTCGGCATTCAGGATGAGGAGGTTTCCAAAGACCTCGGAAAAGCTATCCTTGAAGCCTCTAAGGAGCTCGGCAGGGACGTCCTCGTTATTGCCAGCACGGACTTCATGCACTACGGTCCGGTTTACGGCTACGTACCCTTCAGGGCCAGAGCCGATGAGCTTCCCCACAGGATAAAGGAGTGGGACTTCAGGGTGATAAGGAGAATCCTCGACTTCGACGTTGGGGGCATGTTCGGGGAGCTCCGCGAGATGGACCACACCATGTGCGGGCCCGGTGGAGTTGGGACTGCTATGGTTTATTCCCGCCTTGCTGGAGCGCTTGAGGCGGAGCTGCTCCACTACACAACGAGCTACGAGATCAGCAGGAGTACCGAGGCGGTTGTCGGCTATGCGAGCATCGCGATGTGGAAGTGATCTTATCCCTTTTGCCATCTTTTCAAAAATGTCACAAAATGGGAAAGATAATGCCTCAGAAGGCCGCCTTGTGGTGCTGGCGCTTGACCTTCCAGCTGAAGAACCTGTAGGCGGCCCTCTTGGTCAAGTCCTCTATGACAAACCATATCAGGCAGTAGACCCAAACGAAGGCTACATATTTCCAGCCAGCTGCCGTGACACCCCATCCGTATGCTACCATCAACGTGGCGAGTAGCTTTGTTCCTACAGCACTCCAGAGGAGCCACTTGCCCGGTATTATGCTCCAGAACGGTCCCCTTGTCCTGGTGACGAATATGGTTAGATGGCCGGCAACGGCCAATTTAAGGAAGATGAGGCTCTGAAGAAGTGCCAGCCCCGCCGACGTGGTCAGTGAAATGTGGAAGTAGTCCACCATTATCACGAGCAGGAGGAAGGTCTCTATGACCCCCATGCTGCCTATGATGGTGGACACGGTTAGGACTTCCTTGATGTTCCACTTCTCTGGCCAGCGGTTGATCTTGACGTTGTCGTACGCTATCGTGATTATTGGAAGGTCGTTGAGGAGCGCCAGGAGTATTATCATGGCCGCGGTTATCGGGTAGAAGTTGTAGACCAGTATACTCAGTGTTATGAAGAACAGGACCCTTATGGTCTCCGTAATGCGGTAGATAACGTAACTGTGCATTCTCTGGAATATCTTCCTCGCCTCAACGATCGCGTTTTTGATGGTGCCTATACCTGGTGCCAGCAGAGCTATGTCTGCGGCCGCCCTGGCAGCGTCCGTTGCCCCGGAGACTGCTATCCCCACGTTTGCCTGCTTCAGGGCGGGGGCATCGTTGACGCCGTCACCGGTCATGGCGACTTTGTGGCCCGCCTTCTGAAGCGCCTTGACTATCCTGAATTTGTGCTCGGGATAGACTTGGGCAAAGCCATCTGCCTCCTCGCAGAGTCCCATAAGTTCGTGTTCCCTAGCATTTTCAAGCTCCTCCGCCGTGTGTATCTTTGTCCCTATGCTCAGTATCTTGGCTATCTCTCTGGCTATCGCTATATGGTCGCCGGTTATCATCTTAACCCGTATCCCGTTTCTCTGAAGGAACTTGACGGTCTCAGCAGAGTCATCGCGTGGCGGGTCGAAGAGCGGTATCAATCCCACGAATCTCCAGCCGTCTCCAAGGTCAACGGCGACCCCAAGGGTTCTGTATCCCCTCTTGGCAAGTTCCTCCACCTTTGTCATAACCTCCCTTGTGAGGTTCTCGTCTGCTTTCGCCATTTTGAGTATAACCTGGGGGGCGCCCTTGGCCGTCTTGAAGTGCCTTCCATCGCATTCCACCTCAGCTTCAGTGTGCTTTATGACCGGATCGAAGGGCACGAACTTCAGCTGTCTGCATCCCCTGAGTTTTTCCTTGTCCTTAACTGCCTTTAGTACTGCGAGGTCTATGGGGTCCTTGTTCTCCTCCTTGCTGGCCAGGGCGGCGTAGAACAGCATGTCTTCAACGCTGAATCCGTTCCATGAAACAGGCTGTTCGACTGTGAGCTGGTTCTTGGTGAGGGTGCCCGTTTTGTCCGCGCACAGGGTGTCCACCGAGGCCAGCTCCTCTATCGCGACGAGTTTTGTGACTATGGCCTGCTTCTTGGCCAGTTCGTATGCCCCTATGGCCATTGTGATGCTCATTACCGCCGGCAACGCCGCTGGAATCGCTGCTACCGTTAAGACGAGAGCAAACCGGAGGAGGTCCAGGAAGGGCTTTCCACGATGGAGCTCCACTATGAACATTATGCTTATCATCACGATGCTAAGCACAATCAGGTAATTTCCTATGTTGATGACGAGTTTCTGATATTCGCTCGTCGTTCTGGCGGTCTGCACGAGCTGGACTGTTCTTCCGAAGTACGTGCTCATTCCCGTGGCCACAACGACGCCTGTCATCTCACCGCGCTTGACTATTGAACCGCTGTAAACCACTGCACCGGCCTTTTTCGTCACCGGGACGCTCTCACCAGTGAGGGCGGACTCATCCACCGTCAGGAAGTCCCCCTCTATAAGCTTGATATCGGCGGGGATCACGTCGCCCATGCGGAGCCTTACTATATCACCAGGCACGAGTTCCCTCGCGGGGATCGTCTTCCACTGGCCGTTCCGGAGGACCCGGACCTCTAAGGCCAGCTTCTGCTTGAGGTACTCCATGATGTTCTCTGCCTTGTGCTCCTGCCAGAATCCCACGACACCGTTGATTATGAGGAGGCTGAGGATTATCCAGAAGTCTTCCCAATGACGCACCACTGCCGAGAGAACCGCAGCTATCTCTATCATCCATGGAATCGGTCCCCAGAAGTACGAGAGGAACTTCCTGAGCGGGCTTACCTTCTTCTCCGGGATTTCATTGGGGCCGACCTCCTGAAGGCGGCGCTTGACTTCCTCTTCGCTGAGACCGGTCTTGGGATCAACGTTTAGGTACCTCAGGACGTCTTCTGCTTTCATATGCTTTGCCTTTTGGGCTATATCCTGAAGCCTGTCCTCCACCATTATATCGCCCCCAGTGAATTTCTACCTTTTTGTTACTATATTTTCCTGATCCAAGCCCCTTATATACTTTGCTGCTAAAATCCTCACAGGGAGCCCCGATCATGCGATAGTATTTTATTAAAAGCATAATCTTTCCGATAATACTTTATCAACCCCTTTTTTATTATTACAACCAGAAAGCGCCTGTTTTTTTAGAACATTGAACCACTCCCTCGGTTAAGGTTTATTAGGAGGCTGGGTGAAATTGGATGCGGTGGTGAGATGAGAGTCACTGCATCCGCACCGGCTAAGATTATTCTCTTCGGCGAGCACAGCGTGGTTTATGGGAAGCCTGCAATAGCGGCCGCCATAGACCTGAGGACTTACGTAACGGCACGATTCAACGAAAACAGAAGGATAAAAATAGAAGCTCGGGACATTAAAACCCCGGGGCTAATAGTTTCGTTCTCTGAGAATGAGATATATTTCGAGAGCGACTACGGCAAGGCTGCAGAGGTACTTAGCTACGTCAGGCAGGCGATAGAGCTTGTGAGGGAGGAATCTGACAGGAGCGGAAAGGGCGTGACAGTTTCGATAACATCTCAGATTCCCGTTGGCGCGGGCCTTGGTTCTTCGGCGGCGGTTGCGGTTGCGACAATCGGCGCGGTATCCCGGCTCTTCGGCCTTGAGCTGTCCCCTGAGGAGGTGGGGAAGCTGGGTCACAGGGTTGAGCTGCTGGTTCAGGGCGCGTCGAGTGGTATAGACCCGACGGTCTCGGCCATAGGTGGTTTTATACACTACCAGAACGGGAGTTTTGAGCACCTTCCCTTCATGGAGCTCCCACTCGTGGTTGGCTACACCGGCTCAAGTGGCTCTACGAAAGAGCTGGTTGCAATGGTTCGCGAGAGCTACGAGGATATGCCGGAAGTTATCGGGCCGATCCTGAACTCCATGGGTATGCTGGTTGGGAAGGCGAAGGACGTCATCACCGGCGAACACGGGGTCGATCTCAAGTTCGGGCTCTTGGGCAGGCTTATGAACGTTAACCATGGTCTTCTGGATGCCCTTGGAGTTTCCACCAAAAAACTGAGTGAGCTTGTCTACGCGGCCAGAGTTGCCGGTGCACTGGGCGCCAAGATAACCGGGGCTGGAGGGGGGGGCTGTATGTACGCGCTCGCCCCGAAGAGGCAGAGTGAGGTGGCCACGGCGATAAAGATCGCGGGTGGCACGCCGATGATAACCAGAATAAGCCGGGATGGGTTGAGGATAGAGGAGGTTGAAAGATGATAATTGTGAAGATCGGTGGGAGCGTCTTCAGCGATAAGAGCGACCCCAAGTCCTTCAGGGAGGACGTCGTCAGGGAGATAGCGTCCGAACTCGGAGGGTTCTATCCCGAGAACGAGATAATAGTAGTTCATGGCGGCGGTAGCTTTGGGCACCCTCTCGCCCAGCAGTACCGTATCCGGGAGGGCATCGAGCCGGATTCCGACTTCAAAAGGGTGGGATTTTCACTGACCCACCAGGCGATGCTGGAGGTAAACGACCGCATTGTAGAGGCTTTTTTGTCCCAGCACCTCCCCGCTTTTTCGGTCTCCAGCTCCTCGGTTTTCCTTACGGAAGGGGGCGAAGTTGCTTACGGGGACGTTGAGGTCATTAAGAAGCTTCTTGAGCTCAATTTCATTCCCGTTCTCTTCGGCGACGTATCGGTCGACCTAGCGAAGGGCGTGGAGATACTCTCAGGTGACCAGATAATAGCGTACCTCGCCAAGATGTTCCGGCCGGAGAAGGTGATATTTCTAATGGACGTTGATGGGATCTACGATGGCTCCCCGGGGGAAGGGGGCATAATCCAGGATCTAACCGTAGAGGACATCGAACCCCTTCTTGAGAGGCTGAGGTGCACGGTGGAGGGAACCGACGTAACCGGTGGCATCTGCAACAAGCTCCTGAAGGCCAGAGAGATAGCCGAGTATTCGGAAGTCTGGTTCGTCAACGGGAGAATCCCTGGCAGGCTTGGGGGGGCCATTGCGGGGCAGGGATCCGGAACCAGACTGAGGAGGTGAGTCTATGCTGGCTGAGATCATAACTGTTGGGGATGAGCTCTTAACCGGCAACACCGTTGACAGCAACTCCGCTTTCATCGCAAGGGGGCTCACGGAGAGGGGATACTGGGTGCGCAGGATAACCACAGTGGCGGACGACGTGGACGAGATAGTCGCGGCCGTAAGGGAAGCACTTGGAAGACAACCGGCGGTTCTTGTGGTGGCTGGGGGCTTGGGACCGACTCACGACGATGTTACAATGTTAGCCGTCTCAAAGGCGCTTAATCGACCCATGGAACTGAGAGAGGAATCCCTTCGGCTTATAAAGGAATTCTACCGGAAACTTTACGAGGAGGGATTTGTTAACGATCCGGAGATAAACGAGGCCAGAAAAAAGATGGCTTACTTGCCGGAGGGTGCCGAAGCACTCGCCAATCCAGTAGGCGCCGCTCCAGGGGCGTACATCGTACAGGATGGCGTCATGATATTTGTCCTTCCGGGGATGCCTAGAGAGATGAAGGCCATGTTCGAGCGGGAGGTTCTACCGAAGATTGGCGGTAGAAATTTCATCCAGGCGAAGTTTTTGGCGGAGATAACGGACGAGTCTAAGCTGGCTCCACTTCTCAAGGAGGCCCTAAAGAGATTCAACGTCAGGATACACTCCTCGCCAAAGGGCTTTGGCAGGTACATCGGTATCATCCTCTTCGGGGAATCCAGAGAGGAAGTTGATGAGACCGTAAAGTTCTTGGAGGGTCATGGAGTAAGGCTGGAGAATCAGAGGCTCTGAACAGGTCTTACATGCTTGATGCATACGTCAGCGGTGAAGTTATTAACAGATCCGTCCTATCCTCTACGGTGATTACGATGAAGAGGATAGGCATAATCGGTGGTACGAGCCCGGAGTCCACGTTGTATTATTATAGGAAATACATCGAGATATCCCGTGAAAGGTTCGGCCCATATTCCTTCCCGGAGCTCGTTGTATACTCCATGAACTTTCAGGAGTTTAGGGAGAATCCCGAAGGCTGGAAGGGACGGAAGCAGATGCTGATAAACGCCGCGAAGCCCCTTGAAAGGGCAGGTGCGGAGGTAATTGGGATTTCAGCCAACACACCGCATCTGGTTTTTCCGGATGTTCAGAAAGCGGTTGGCGCTAGGATGATCAGCATCATCGATGCCGTGGCACGGGAGGCCGAGAAGAAGGGGCTTCGCAGGCTTCTTCTCCTTGGAACTAAGACGACCACGACGATGCGCTTCTACAGGGACGTCCTTGAGGGACGGGGATTCGAGGTCGTGGTACCTAGTGATGGGGAGGTGGACGAGATCGACAGGATAATCTTTGAGGAGCTAATGTTCGAGAACTTGGAGAGCAAGCCCTGGCTTCTTGACCTTATAGATCGCTACTCTAGGGGAGAAAGTATTGAGGCTGTTATACTTGGCTGTACTGAACTCCCACTGGCGGTAAAGGCGGGGGACGTCGATGTTGACGTTCTTGATACCGCCGAGATACACATGAGGGCACTCATAGAAGCCGCGACTGAGTAGCCAAAAATCTATTAACCCTTCCCTCCTTTTTTAATCGGTGGTGTGAATGGAAGCTTTTGACAAGGAGGAGCTCACGATCATCAGGAAGTTCGAGCACATCGAACACTGCTTGAAGAGAAACGTTCAGGCCCACGTTTCCAACGGTTTTGAGGAGGTGCACTTCGTCCACATGAGCCTGCCTGAGATTGATAAGGACGAGATAGACCTCAGCGTCGAGTTCCTTGGGAGGAGGTTCGACTACCCGATTTTCATAGCTGGAATGACCGGCGGAACGAGGGGCTCCCAGCTCGCCGGAAAAATTAACAGGACCCTCGCTAAAGCCGCCCAAGAGCTCAACATTCCAATGGGCGTTGGCAGCCAGAGGGCGATGATAAGGAAGCCCGAAACTTGGGAGAGCTATTATGTTAGAGACGTCGCTCCCGATGTGTTCCTCGTAGGTAACCTCGGGGCACCGCAGTTCGCCGAGACAATGCCTGACAGGTACGGCATTGATGAGGCTTTAAAGGCCGTCGAGACGATTCAGGCGGACGCTCTGGCGATCCACATGAACCCGCTCCAGGAGAGCGTCCAGCCGGAGGGAGACACGCAGTACCGGGGCGTTTTGAATGCCCTGGCGGAACTCAAGGCCGGGTTCCCCTATCCGATTATAGCGAAGGAAACCGGCGCCGGCGTTTCGATGGAGGTCGCGATAAGGCTTGAGGGCATCGGTATAGACGCTATAGACGTCGGCGGCCTTGGTGGGACTTCATGGAGCGGTGTGGAGTATTACAGAGCTAAAGATGAGAGGAGCAAAAATCTGGCTTTGAAGTTCTGGGACTGGGGCATTCCAACAGCCTTAAGCGTTGCTGAAGTCAGATACGCAACTGACCTGCCCATCATAGCGACCGGGGGAATGAGAGACGGGATAACGATGGCGAAGGCTTTAGCCATGGGAGCTACCTTCGCCGGCGTTGCGTTGCCTCTCCTCCGGCCGGCCGTGAAGGGTGACGTTGATGGTGTAATCAAAGTCCTCCAGCGTTATATCGAGGAGATTCGCAACGCTATGTTCCTCGTCGGAGTTAGAAACGTCGAGGAGCTCAGGAGGGTTCCGCTCGTGGTTACGGGCTTCACGAGGGAGTGGCTTGAGGGGAGGATTGACTTAGCTGAGTTTCTCAGAGCAAGGCCGAGAAAAGCTTAATTTTTCTGCTTTCTAATGCTCGTTTTTGTTCGCTCCTTTACTCTGGCTTCTTTTGACTAGTTCTAAGCTAGAAACATGTGTTGGAATAAATTCATACTAGAAAAAAATGAATAATTCTTACTTTAATTAAATGGAGAAATTTATAAGGTAGAGTTGCATAGTGTTGGTTGCGGACAACCAATGGAGGTGAACCTCGTGAGGTGGAAGCTATTGTTCGCAGTCCTGTTTGGACTGCTCCTGCTTGGAGTGACGGCTGGAAGTGCCAGCGCATTGCAGGTAGGTGATCTAAGCAACAATCAGTTGGAGGCATTTAGGAGTAGCTTCCAACTACACGAGCGCGCTCTCAATAGTGAGTTTCTTAAATGGTATAACACGCACTACGGCAGACTTTCAAAATCCCTTAATCAGAAAGAGTTAACAAAAATATTTGCAGAGTTCCTTAAAGAAGACCCAATCGCATTAAGAGAACTTAGGGAGATTATTAAAATCCAGAGGAGTGTTATAGATTTGGGTTTAACTCATCAGAGCGATATTGTTACTAGGTTTAACATCCAACAAAAAAGCTACTATACTACGAGTATAACCACTGGTTATAATTGCTACGGTTATTGTAGCAGGGAGCAAGTTAGGGTCACCATCAATTACCTCAAGGTTCACGTTGTGCGGTGGGACATAACTTATGGTGAAGTAGATAAGTTCAACTGGCTCTATACGGGCTCTAAGGCTCAGGAGTTCTATGACAAATGGGGAAGTATTGGCATAAACTCCGGATATGCAATAGCAATCATAGGCTTTGGAACTACCCTTATAAAGTTTCCAAATCCTGTCTCCATTGCTATAGGAGCTGCATTAACTGCTACTGGACTAACTATTACCTATGAAGGCAGTGAAATGTTATCTTACTATGAGTCTACCAACTGGCAATACATATGGATGGTTCTTGAGAACGATTATTACTATCCATGGGTTCCTCTATATAACATGGCCTCTACATTTACGGCTTATGGATACAATGAACAAACCGGAAAGAAGTATGTTTTCCTCCCCCGTATGGAGATTCCAGGAGTAGTCGGCCTAACTAACGAGGCGATAGCAGGAGCAATCTCCAAGGTTGCCCATGACTGGGTGAATGCCCATGGTACTGGATGGATACCTGTAGCATAATTTTTTACAGGGATAAACAAAATGGAAAGGGTGATACTATGAAGTCCCACCTTTGGGATGGTATCATAGCTGGTACTTTGGCCTTTTTCCTCCTTTTATTCTTTTACTCAAGGAAGTACTTTATACACCATCATCTGATGTCTGTCTCCTTCGCAACGCTTGTCCTGCTAGGGGCATTCAGGGCGTACGACACTTACAGGAGGGGGATGATCTCTAAGGTTCAGCTGTGTGTTACCTTCATGTTGCTCGCTCTTTCCCTCGCACTGGGTCTGTGGATTGATAGCGTGTCGAATAGAATGCCGTTATCTACCTGAGGTGGACAATATGAAAAGGTTTGATCTCCTGCTGAGTTTTCTTGAGGGATTCATGGTGACGTGGAATCCCTTTACGATGGCCGTGGCCATTGCGGTTTCTTCCATCGCTGTAGTAGTTACGAAGTTTAAAACCACGCCCATGAAGAACGTTCTCTTTCTCGGCGGTGCCTTTGGTGGCTGGGCCGTTACTTATTTAGCGGTTGATGTTCCGTTCTATAAATGGGAGGGGATATGGTGGATACCTACGGGATTGGTCGTTGCCTCAGCCCTTGGGATCCCATAACGTGGTATCTGAACAGGGATGGGGACTTGTCTTGAAAATGCACACCTTTTTAAACCCCCTGAACAACTAAGACCAACGCAGCTCCATGCCTCTTGAGGGGCTTGGGGGCGTAGGAGGAAGTAACATGATAAAGATTTACACAGTTAGCGGCTACGAGGAAGTAGGCAAGAACATGACCGCCGTGGAATACAACGGAGAGGTCGTTATAATCGACATGGGAATAAGGCTCGACCGGGTTCTCATCCACGAGGATGTCAACATCCAGCAGTTCCCCACGAAGGAACTACAGAAGCTTGGTGCGATTCCCGATGATTCAATGCTGAGGAACAAGAAGGTCGTTGCCATTACCTTCACCCACGGCCATCTCGATCACATAGGGGCCGTTGGGAAGCTCGCGGTCCATTACCCCGATGTGCCGATATACGGTACCCCCTACACCATAAAGCTCGCCAAAGGGGAGGTTAAGAGTGAGCAGTACTTTGAGGTCAAGAACCCTATGTACGAGACCGACTTCGGGGAGATCGTCCAAGTCAGTGAGAACCTCGCCGTGGAGTTCATTAGGATAACCCACTCCATTCCGCAGGCTTCTATGGTCATAGTCCATACCCCTGAGGGCGCTGTCGTCCACACAGGCGACTTCAAGTTCGACAACAACAATCCCCTCGGCGAGAAGCCCGACTACAAACGCCTCAAGGAGCTCGGTAGGGAGGGCGTCAAGGTTTTGATACCAGAATCCACACGCGTCTCCGAGCCGACCAAGACGCCGAGCGAGGCCGTTGCCCAGATGCTCCTTGAGGACTTCTTCCTCTACGAGGGGATGGAGGCGGACGGCCTGATAGCCACGACCTTCGCCAGTCACATTGCCAGACTTCAGGAGCTCATCCGGATAGCCAACAAAATGGGCAGGCAGGCCGTTCTCGTCGGCCGCTCGCTCGCCAAGTACACCGGCATAGCAAAGCAGCTGGGCCTCATAAAGATGAAGGGTGCCCGCGCAGTCAGAAGCCCCAACGCCGTTAAGAAGGTTCTAAAAGAGGTGAGCCAGGCTAGGGAGAACTATCTCCTGGTTGTCACGGGGCACCAGGGTGAGCCGGGCGCGGTCCTCACAAGGATGGCAAACGGCGACATCTACGATATCGGCAAACGTGACACTGTGGTATTCTCCGCAGGTACTATACCCAATCCACTAAACCAGGCCCAGCGCTACGTCCTTGAGACGAAACTCAAGATGAAGGGGGTCAGGATGATAAAAGATCTCCACGTCTCTGGACATGCGAGCAGGGAGGACCATCGCTACCTCATCAGGATGCTCAACCCAGAGAACATAGTTCCGGCACACGGGGAGTTCAGGATGCTGACTCACTACGCGGAGCTTGCCGAGGAGGAGGGGTACCTTATAGGTAGGGATGTCTTCGTGTCAAGGAATGGCTACACCGTTGAAATACGTTGAGAGTAAAGCTGATAAACCGTTGCACCCTTTTTTCTCTGTCACTTTCATCGTTCATGAGGTGGTACCATGGGGAAGTACAATGAACTGTTTGCAAGGGTCAAGGGACTTGTGAAGAACGTTGATAAGGTAATATTTGATCTAATCCCTGAGGGGGATCCAAGGAGCCTTTACAAGGCTTCACGGCACTACCCGCTCGCCGGTGGAAAGCGTGTCAGGCCCTTCGTGGTTATCCGTGCTACCGAGGCGGTCGGCGGCGACCCGGAGAAGGCGCTCTATCCCGCCGCCGCGGTTGAGTTCATTCACAACTACTCCCTCGTTCACGACGACATAATGGACATGGACGAACTGAGGCGTGGAAGGCCCACCGTTCACAAGGTCTGGGGCGTCAACATGGCGATTTTGGCCGGTGACCTACTCTTCTCCAAGGCCTTCGAGGCGGTGGCTAAGGCTGAGGTGAGCTCCGAGAAGAAGGCGAGGATTTTAGAAGTCCTTGTGAAGACATCCAACGAGCTCTGCGAGGGACAGGCCCTTGATATAGAGTTTGAAACCCGGGACGAGGTTACCGTTGAGGAGTACCTCAGGATGATAAGCGGGAAGACCGGGGCGCTCTTCGACGGCTCCGCAACGATAGGCGCGATAGTTGGGACTGATAACGAGGAGTACATTAAGGCACTCTCCAAGTGGGGTAGGAACGTTGGCATAGCATTTCAGATTTGGGACGACGTGTTGGATTTGATTGCCGACGAGGAGAAACTCGGAAAGCCCGTCGGGAGCGACATAAGAAAGGGCAAGAAGACGCTGATAGTGAGCCACTTCTTTGACAATGCTACCGACGAAGATAAAGCCGAGTTCCTCAGGGTCTTCGGCAAGTACGCCGGAGATGCAAAGGGTGACGCTTTAATCCACGAGGATGTCATGGGCGAGGTGGCCAGGGCCATCGAGCTCCTCAGGAAGTACGGGAGCATTGATTATGCGGCGGAGTACGCGAAAAAGCTTGTCAGAGAGGCCAACGAGGCTTTGAAAGTCCTTCCGGAGAGCGAGGCGAGGAAGGATTTAGAGCTCCTCGCCGAGTTCCTCGTGGAGAGGGAGTTCTGATTACTCCACCAAGAGCCACCCCACCGGCGGATGCTCCGCTCCTTTCTTCCACTTTTCATATGCTTTATCCCACCGCTCCAGAAGTTCGGCGCGCTTTTCTTCGTCCTTTATCTGTGCCACGTACTTGCGCGGGATGTAGGCGAGATAGTGCGGGAGGCCTGGCTCGAAGGTTCCGCTCTCGATTACCTTTCCTCCGGCTCTCTCGACGAGCTCTCCCAGCTTTTCCAGCGGGAAATAGTGCAGGTCGTCCTTTCTCCCAAAGAGGGCTTCAAAGATTTCCTCGCGCAGGTTGTAGAGCTCAAGGTGGGCTTTCTGGCGCTCGTTTTTTGCTATGGAAAGGCTCTCAGCTATGAAAACCCTTTCCGAAACGCGGAGCAGCTCGGAGAAGACCTTAACGATGGTTTCCTCACTCTTCAGGCTCCTCACGCCGTGGACGAGGACTGCCAAATCGAAGGCTTTAAAGGGAAAGGGAAGCTCTCTCGCATCGGTTTTGAGCGGGATTATCCGGTGCTTTAGGCCCGCCAAGGAGGTTATCCCCTCAAAAAAGCGCCATCTGCTCAGCTCAACGGCAACAACGCGGCCGGGCTCACCAACGAGGTACGCTAACGGAACTGTGGTTAAGGCATGCGCTCCACATCCTATCTCAAGGACGTTCATTCCCTCTTTGAGAGGTGCGAACTGGATGACTCGGAAGCGTTCGAGCATTTCCAAATGCAACCAATCTGGTGGTAAAGGCGGCTCGTTTCGAAGCGGAATTCTTGAAAGGATTTCTCTCTTAAACCTTTCCTCTCCAGCAGGCATGGAAAACACCGAAAAATGTTAAAAACGTTCTCTTTAAGGCTTTTTTGGAGAAAAAGATTTATAAGATGGGGTTGAATTAATGGCAGGGTTGAAATTCTTCTTATTGTGGCCTCTGACGCTGGTGAGTCATCATCTTAGTTACATATTGCATGATTGCATTGCCATGCAACTCCTTTACCCAGGCTTCTTTTGAACGGTTCTAAGAGGAAATTTCAAGTTAGAATAAATTCATACTCGAAAAAAAAGGAAGACAACTTACTTATAGTAAAAGGAAAAGCTTATAAGGGAAAGTTGCACAGTAGGCATTGCAGACAACCATAGGGAGGTGACCCCATGAAGTGGAAAGGCCTGTTGGCAGTCCTGTTGGGGCTGCTGATGGTTGGAGTGACTGCTGGGAGTGCAATGGCAGTACCAACTCCAGAATATGCTAACAATCCTATCCAGCCCCAATACTTTGGTGATAGGGATCAGCTACATGTCGAGTTTGATCCGTACTCATCCTATGTTTATCATGGGACTATTTACTTGGCGTACTGGTGGTACTGGGATGGAGCAACTGAAATTTTTGATGGAAGCAAAGACTATGTGGTCGTGGAGATTCCCTGGGAAATCAAGATTAATGGGGATTGGAAAAGACTTTTCGATAATGATGCTCCTTATGTGTATGTAGACGTCTATCAGGACTATAAATCAATGGTAGGAACTCCAGAGGTTAGTTTGGACCTGAATCCAAAATACGTTGATGGCTACTGGTTCTGTTTTGCTAAAATTAAGGTTCGTGTTGATGACGATGTTCCGGCGGGGATAGTCTATATCGGCGTGCGTCCGAAAGAGGAGTACCTTGGAATGAAACTCACAACCCTTGAGCTATACTATCATACTTGGAGCAGGGCAGAGCCTATTGACTTAACTGTATCCATTGGAGTGAGTCTGTTTTTCCCGGCGGAGGCTTCGGAGGTATTATTCGGCACAACAGGATCAAAGGTTGTATCAGGCCTTGTTTCATGGGGTATATCGGAACTTCTCGGAAGCTACAAAGAAGGAGGCTGGGAAAAACATATTAGCACACAAGTTGAAATCTCATATGATGCTTACATAGAAAGGCAGTATCCCCCATCAAACCCACCATGCTTTAAAAACATATGTCCAACGGTCATCAAAGGTGATGCGAAGTGAAGATCCCATGTTTTTCTATTTTTCGGTACAACCTGCTCAAGGGGCTAATCTTCGGAAACCTTCTTGTTTATATTTTTGGAGCCTACCCACAGTTTGGATTTAGGTTTGCATTGTTATACTGGCTTGTTATGAGCCCTTATATCCTGTATCTCTACAAAAAGGAAAGAGATGCTCTCCGAAAAGACTACGGGTGGAAACGAGGCGGGGAAATAGCTCTCAGGTTACTCTTTCTAAGGTATTTCATAGGTTTCCTCGCCTTCCTCGGTGCTACCGTTGGATACTATCTTGGGAAAAACATCTTTTCCTTTATCGTGGCCGGTACCGTTTGGTCTGTGATATATTCAAAGATTCGAGCGGACACGGAATGTCTCAGAAAGAGCCAATGAAAAGGAATGAAAAAGAGTATACTACTCCACGTAAACAGCGGGCTTCAGCGGCATCGCCTGCTTTTTCTTCCTTCCCTTGTCCTCCTCAGGGTTGATGATTATCTCGACCCCGAGATCCTTCTCTATGAAGTCCTTCGCCTCCCTCAGGGCCTTCTCCTCGTTGATGCGCTTGACGTCGAAGGCCCTCTCCTTGATTAGCCTCTGGATAAGCCTGCTTATCTCCTTGCCGTGCTTCCTCATCTCCGGGTCCTTCATCAGTTCGGCCATGGCCTCCTTGAAGTCCCTCTTCTCCGCGACGACTTCCACAACGCGCCACTTCCACTCCGGGGCGGTGTAGATGTAGGCCCTCTTGGCGTCCTCTATCTTTGCCACGCGGATTATCTCCTTGATGTCCTCGATTAAGCTTTTTACGAACTCTTCCTCCGCTTCAATGGTCTCGTTCCACCAGGCCGGGTTCGGCTCGGGCCACTTCGCCAGGCTGACGAAGCCCTCTCCGCCGAGCTTCTCCCAGAGCTCCTCGCTGATATGAGGGGTGAACGGCGCCATCAGCCTGACCCAGACCTCGGCGAGCTTTCTCAATACAAAGCGCTTGGCCTCGTCGTCCCTGCCCTCGGTTCTCCTCATGTACCAGCGCAGGTCGTTGAGGACTGAGTAGAACGCCCACTGGACAGCGGTTCTCGTCCTGAACTCCTCGAGCGCTTGAGTTGCCCCCTCAATGGCCCTGTTCAGGCGGTGCAGCATCCACTTATCGATGTCCTTGAGTTCGGTCTCCTCGGCTTCATAGCCCGCGAACTCACTTATCAGCTCATAGAAGCGCTCGACCTGCCTGCGGAGCTTGCCGACCTCTTTCCTGCGCCAGTCGAAGTCGCTGTCGTGCTCGGCCAGTCCCATTATGTAGAGCCTCACCACATCGGCACCGTTCTCCTCGATGGCATCTATGAAGTTCAGCACGTTGCCCTTGCTCTTGCTCATCTTGGTGCCTTCCAGCGTTCCGAAGCCGTTGACGGCGATGCCCCCTGGCCAGTGCTCCTTTCTGAATATCGCCGTGTGGTTGAAGATGAAGAACGTCAGGTGGTTCGGAATTAAGTCCTTCGCCGAGCAGCGCCAGTCGAGCGGGTACCAGTACTCGAACTCCTCCTTCATCTCGTGGATAACCTCGGCCGGGATTCCGGTCTTCTCCTCAAGTTCCCTCTCCTTCTCCTCGCTGAACTCCTCTAGGAACAGGTAGTCGAAGAACTCCCTCGTGAGCTTCCCGTGGTCGAGCCTGCCCTCTTCCCTCAGCCTGTTCATGTGCCTGCTTATCGTGTAGTACGCCATGTAGATGGTCGAATCGCTCAAGCTCTCGATGACCCAGTCGGGGTCCCAGGGCAGGGGTGTCCCGAGGCCCACTTTTCTGGCACAGGCCTTCTCCTCGAGCCAGGCTATCACCGCCTCGAACTGCGCCCTTCTGCTCTCGGGGTAAATCGTCATTTTGGCAAGGGCTTCCCTGGCCTTCTCCTTCCACTCGGGGTTGCCGTAGTCGATGAACCACTGGTCGTGGATTATCTTGATGACGGCCTGGTTGCCGAAGCGCGAGATGACCGGCTTTTCCGCGAACTCGTACATTATCTCGGCGATGCCCTTCTCCTGGAGCTCCTTCGCTATCAAATCTTTGGCCTCCTGGACGGGCTTGCCAGCGTAGGGCTCTATCTTGAAGACTCCCTTGTGGTACTCGGCCTTGTAGATGTTTTTGGTGGCCTCTTCGAGCTTCTCCTTGTCCTTTTGGCTCTTCACGCCGAGCCTCTCTGCCTCTTCAACCGCCGGAAAGTCGCCGTAGCCCTCAAGCTTTATCAGGGAGATGTAGCTTATCTCCTCGACCACGCGCGGGTCGACCTCGTACTTCAGCAGGATTTCGGTCTCCTTCTTAAGGTCTTCAATTGCTACATGGTCGAAGGGGGCATGAGCGGGAACGCTCATGACAACGCCGGTTGCGTTGTCCGGGTCAACGAACTCCGCCGGCAGGATTATGACCTCGTCGCCGGTGACCGGGTTCCTTACGTATTTGCCTATCAGCCTCTCGCCCTTGAACTCCTCGATGACCTCGATCTCCCTGTCCTGGAAGGAGAGCTTATATGCTGCTTCCTTGCTGATTATCCAGGTCTCCACCTTCTCGCCGCGCTTAACTCTGGCCTTCACGTAGGTTGCCTCTGGATTCAGCCACATGTTGGTTACTCCGTAGACCGTCTCCGGCCTCAGCGTCGCGGCCGGCATGTAGATTTCCTCACCGTTTTCCTCCAGGACGAACTTGATGATAACGTAGTCCAGTATCTGGACGTCTTCGCCCTCCATTATGTCGTGGTCCCCGAGGGCACTCCCGACGACCGGATCCCACCTCACGCGGTGAGCGCCCTTGACGACCAGACCCTTGTCCTTGAGCGTCCAGAACTGCCACTCTATGAACTTGCTGAAGGGCGGGAAGAGGCTCGTCGTGTGGAACTCACGCGTCCAGTCGACACCGAAGCCCGCGCGTATGAAGGTTTCCCTTGCGGATTTCATGAAGTACTTGACGATTTCCTTCGGGTCCTCAAACTTCCAGAGGATTTCTTCAGGAACCTTGTAGACGTCGCGGTAGATGTGTATCGTCTTAGGGTCGCGGTTCTTTATGCGTTCCGCTATGCCCACTATCGGCGCGCCGGTGATGTGCCACGCCATCGGGAACAGGACGTTGTAGCCCTGCATCCTCTTGAAGCGCGCTATGACATCGGGAATCGTGTATGTCCTTGCGTGACCGACGTGAAGGTGGCCCGAGAGGTACGGGAAGGCAACCGTGATGTAGAACTTCCTTTCCTTGGGCTTTGCGTTTCTGTCAGGCTCGAAGATTCTCTCCTCCAGCCAGCGGCCCTGCCACTTCTTCTCAATGGCTTTGAAGTTAAGTTCTTCCATTGCCAAACCTCCTCAACGATTTTGCAAAAGAGACGTGCACCAGCTTATACTCAAGAATAGGGGGATTCTTTGAATCAGCGGGAAATCCTGTCCATATCCCAACGGAGAAGACACTCCCCCCTCATTGGCATCGCATCGAGTAACACCGTTGGGTATTTAAAGATTTTGGAAAGGGCCGCCCGGTTCATCTTCGCGTTGCCCTTCCAAGTAGGGGGAGCAGGGTCAAGAGTCCGATTACAGCCGGGCCGCAGATTCTACCCCTTTCACTGGCCTCTGGGCTTTCGTCCGTGCTCTGGATCGATGTTGTGGTCATGTTCTCAAAGGTATAGCTCACGGCCACTTCACCCGCCGGCATTGTGATGGTATTTCCGTCCATTGAGAGTGGGGCATCGCTTAAGTCCGCGAGCACAGCTCCTTTTGGAAGTACCACCGTGAAAGGTTCGTCGCTTGTGAAGGTCACCGTCCAGACGGCTCCCTCAGTTTTGAGGAATTCTGGAGTCGAATATGTCACGTTTACTATCCCCACGTTCCCGGTTTCGATTATCAGCTGTCCGTTTCGGGTCGTGTACTGCAGTGGGCTCCCGTTCTCATCGGTGACGAGGAGATCACTGTAGTTCCCGGGCAGTGGAATAACCACCTGTGTTGTGTACTCCTGAACAGGTACCTGAACGTTCACCACCACATATCCGTCGCTGTACGGGGTTAGTGTTATGTTTGTTGCACTAACTAGGGGAACAGCAAACAGTAGCAGGGTGATTGGTATCCACTTCATTTTTATCACCGCAGGCGGAAAATAAAAGGGGACGTTAACCGTGGTGAAGTATGAACTCGTCCACCTGATGCAGGAGGT
>Ga0256840_1001554_pt1 | contig 21334 bp, 20 predicted proteins | sample 355202metaG_FD_185969 | JGI IMG/M metagenome (GOLD analysis project Ga0256840, IMG submission 185969) | Hydrothermal vent microbial communities from Mid Atlantic Ridge, Atlantic Ocean - 355-202 | ecosystem: Environmental > Aquatic > Marine > Hydrothermal vents | place: Atlantic Ocean: Mid...
TATTCCTTTAATAGGAGAGAATCAAATATTTGATTCGTTCAAATCTGCTGTTAATTTTGCAAAAAATCAGTAAAAAATACAACAGATAGTTAAATAATTCAATGCTAGCAAGCTGTATATTTATATTATTGATTAAATTTGCACATTAAAATTTTAAAAAATGTCAAAAGAAAAGAAAAAAGTACATCATAAATTAGGAGAATTAGCATCAACAGCAATTTCTGGAAATGATATATCCTCATCCGTTTTATACGTTTCTGCTTTAGCTATATTATGGGCAGGACAATACGCTTGGGTAACATTAGCAATTGTTGCCGTGGTTTTATTCTTTTTTAGAAAAATATATGGCGAAGTTGTAGGAGCATTACCATTAAATGGTGGAGCTTATAACGCACTTTTAAATACTACTAGTAAACGTATGGCATCTTTAGCAGCAGCACTTACATTGCTGTCTTATATGGCAACTGCCGTAATTTCTGGTAGTGAAGGAATGCACTATTTAGCAAATATTGCTCATGCTTTACACACACCTACTTTTGCACCATTAAGCTATTTTTTTCCTACTTATGTTGAGGTTGCAACCGTAGTTTTATTAGGTGCATTTGCGATGTTAGTTATTAATGGTATTTCAGAATCAGCTAAGGTTGCAATTGCTATTTTTATATTTCATTTATTTTCTTTGGTTTTATTAACAACTGCAATTGCTGTTTATTTAATGAATCACGGATTAGAAATCTTTCATGAAAATCAGAATTATATGCCACAAGGTGGTAATTTAACTAAAGCCATCTTTTTAGGTTTTGCCGCTTCTATGTTAGGTATTTCTGGTTTCGAGAGTTCCGCAAATTTTGTAGAAGAACAAAAAGACGGTGTTTTTCCTAAAACATTAAGAAATATGTGGATTGTAGTAAGTATTTTCAATCCGTTAATGGCAATTTTAGCCATCACTGTTTTTCCAATTGAAACTATAAATTCAGAGTATAGCACTACTTTACTTTCTGGTATGGCTAAAGTTTCTGCTGGAGGTTGGTTGTCTTGGATTGTTTCTATTGATGCTGTTTTGGTATTAAGTGGAGCAGTTTTAACTTCATTTGTTGGGGTTTCAGGTTTATTAGAACGTATGACTTTAGATAGAATACTTCCGCAAGGGTTATTAAAAAAGAATACTAAAGGTACATCATATAGAATTATTATTATGTTCTTTTTATTAAGTATTTCTGTATTAATTATCACCAGAGGAAATGTAAACTTATTAGCAGGTGTTTATACCATTTCCTTCTTATCTGTTATGGGCTTATTTGTAGCTGGTAATATTTTACTAAAAATGAAACGTAAAAAATTACCAAGACCAGAACGTGCTCCTTGGTTTGGATTAATTATTGCTATGATTGGTGTTGGTGTTGCGCTTTACGGAAACATTGTAATGCCTCCAAAAGTTGTTGAAGTTACCGATCATTTAACAGGTATAACCACTACAGAAACATTACCAAGTAACTTGTCTTTATTTATGCCTTATTTCTTAGTAGCAATGGGCTTTATTGTTATTATGTTGAACCGAATTGTTATTTTGAGAAGCTTTTTGAAGGTTGTTAAAAAAGTGGATAGGTATTTTATATCAACTATTAATGAAATTATTTCACAAGAATTTGTATTCTTTACTAAAGGTGATAATTTAGCTAATTTAAACAAGGTAATGATGTATATTCGTGATAATGAGCATACAAGAAAAATAAAAATTGTTACTGTTTTACGCGAAGGAGAACAATCTCATCAAAAATTAGCAAAAGATATTGAGTTTTTAGATAGAGAATATCCAGATATTCATATTGATTATGTTGAAATTACAGATACTTTTGGACCAGAATTAATTAATAAATTATCAAAAAAATGGGATATACCTGTAAACTTTATGTTTATTGGTTCTCCTGGAGATCGTTTCCCTTATAGAATTGAAGAATTAGGTGGTGTTCGTTTAATTATGTAATGAAATTTTCTGCTCGTAATATTGGTATTTTTTTAAGAGTTATTGTGTTTATTCCTGTTGCTATATATTTAGTAAAGAAGAAAAAAAAGGATCGTAAAAAACTCAAAGAACAAGAAATGAAGGAAGAACAAAATAATGATGATAACTAATGCCTAATCCGAATTCATTTTTTAGAAAATTTTTAATTTGGCGATTAAAACATATTCCGCAAAAGCAATTTATACATATATTAAGTGCTATTATTGGATTGTTGGCTGGTTTAGGTGCTGTAACACTTAAAAACTTAACACATTTAATTCAATCTTTATTAGAAGGTAAATTTATTAAAGATATACATCATGCTTTTTATTTTGTATTCCCAATTATTGGTTTACTACTTGTTATCCTCATAATAAAATATGTAATTAAGAAAAGAGTAGGTCATGGTATTCCTTCAACACTTTTTGCTATTTCTAAACAAAAAGGAATTATGTCTAGGCATCAAATGTGGGCATCTATACTCACTGCTCCTATAACAGTTGGTTTTGGAGGCTCTGTTGGATTAGAAGGACCAACCGTTGCAACAGGTGCTGCTTTGGGTTCTAATTTTTCAAGGCTATTTCATTTAAACCAAACAACAAGAACATTATTAATTGGAGCTGCTGCTGCTGGAGCTATGTCTTCTATTTTTAAAGCACCTATTGCTGCTATTGTTTTTGCTGTAGAAATTTTTGGATTGGAATTGACTATGGTTTCCTTAATTCCGTTATTATTGGCTTCAATTACAGCTATTTTAACATCTTATTTCTTTTTAGGTGATGAAGTATTGTTACACTTCCAATTGAATGATAAATTTGAATTAAACGATGTGATTTTTTATATCATTTTAGGAATTACCTCTGCAACAACCTCCATTTATTTTAGCAAAGTCTATTTTTGGATAGGCGATTTATTTAAGAAATTAAAAAATCCTTATCACAGGCTATTAATTGGTGGTGTTTTAATTGGTGTTTTTACCTATTTTATTCCTCCTTTATTTGGTGAAGGTTATGAAACTATTAACAACGTGTTAAAGGATAATGTTAATGGTATTGTTGAAAGCAATATTTTTGGGACTTCTACTGATAGTATGTGGGTGATTATAGCTTTTTTGGTAGGTTTAGTTACTTTTAAAGTTATTGCTATGTCGCTTACTTTTAGTGCAGGAGGTGTTGGTGGTGTTTTTGCTCCAACCTTATTTACAGGAAGTGTTTCTGGTTATGTTTTTGCAACGATTATTAATCATACTAATATATTTGGACATCAATTATCTACAACCAATTATGCAATGGTTGGTATGGCTGGTTTAATGGCAGGCGTTTTACAAGCTCCTCTTACCGCAATCTTTTTAATTGCAGAAATAACGGGAGGTTACGAATTGTTTATTCCTTTAATGATTGTAGCATCTATCTCATATATTATTACCAAACAATATATTCCACATAATATTTATGCTGCGGAATTGGCTAAAAAAGGACAATTAATGACCTTAAATAAAGATAAAAATGCCTTGATGCAAATGGATATTAATTTGGTTATTGAGAAAAATTTTATCCGTATTACTCCAGAAATGAAATTAGGTAAAATGCTAAAAAAAGCAGTGGCAAAATCCAATAGAAATTTATTTCCTGTGGTAAGTGAAGATGATGAGTTTTTAGGTATTGTACTTTTAGATGATGTGCGTTCTATCATGTTCAATAAAAAAATATGTAAAAAGGTGTATGTTCGTGATTTTATGCACAGTGCTCCTGATGTTATCTTTTATGAAAAAGACGGTATGGAACAAATTATGAAAAAATTCACAGGTTCTGGCGCTTGGAATTTACCTGTTATTAAAGACGGTAAATATTACGGATTTATCTCTAAATCTAAGTTACTGACCGCTTATCGTAGAAAATTGGTGGAGAGTACTTCCTGATTTGGGTTTATTTATCTTACATTTACCACTTAACTAAAAACCGCATTAAATTTTTTTAAAATGCAAAAATCAATTCTACTACTAATTATCATCAGTTTTTTAAGCTGTAAAAGTCAAACTAAACAAGAAATGCCAAAGCCAGAAAAACATAAATTCACTAATGCGTTAATTAAAGAAACTAGTCCGTATTTACTCCAACACGCTCATAATCCTGTAAATTGGCATGCTTGGAATGAAGAAACTTTGGCTTTAGCTAAAAAAGAGAATAAATTAATGCTTATTTCTATTGGTTACGCTGCTTGCCATTGGTGTCATGTTATGGAACACGAAAGTTTTGAAGATGAAGAAGTCGCTAAAATAATGAACGAAAACTACATTTGTATAAAAGTAGATAGAGAAGAGCGTCCAGATGTAGATCAAATTTATATGAATGCTGTTCAATTAATGACTGGTAGAGGTGGTTGGCCTTTAAATTGTATTGCAATGCCAGACGGAAGACCAGTTTGGGGTGGAACATATTTTCCTAAAAACAATTGGATGAATGCGCTACAACAATTAGCAAAAATTAATAAGGAAGAACCTCAAAAATTAGAAGAACAAGCTACTAAATTACATGAAGGTGTTGTGAATTCTGGCTTAGTTTTCTTTAATACAGATAAACCTAATTTCACCAAAGAAGACCTTAAAGCTATGGTTACTAATTGGCAACAATATATGGATTTTAAGATGGGAGGACGACAAGGCTCACCAAAATTTCCAATGCCAAATAATACTCAATTTTTATTACGATATGCCTACCAAGCAAATGATATTAAAATTAAAAATTACGTAAATACAACCCTTATCAAAATGGCATTTGGAGGTATTTATGATCAAGTTGGAGGTGGTTTTGCAAGGTATTCAACCGATAGTAAATGGCATATTCCGCACTTTGAAAAAATGTTGTATGATAACGGACAATTAGTAAGTTTATATGCACAAGCCTATACAGCTACAAAAAACGAATTGTACAAAGAAACCGTTTATGAAACTACACAATTTGTAGAGCGAGAACTAATGAATGATGTTGGTGCTTTTTATTCCTCTTTAGATGCAGATAGTGATAATGAACAAGGTAAATTAGAAGAAGGTGCTTTTTATGTTTGGACAAAAACCGAACTTAAAAACGTATTACAAGGCGATTTTAACTTATTTGCTGAATATTATAACATCAATGATTATGGGGAATGGGAAGAAGGTAAATTCAATTTAATTAGAACAAAATCGGTTACAGATTTTTGTAATGAATACAATATTACCGAAGAAAAATTACTTCCAAAAATAAAAAAATGGAAAAATTTATTATTAGAAGCAAGAGCACAAAAACCTCGACCACGTTTAGATGATAAAACCCTAACCTCATGGAACGCTTTAATGTTAAAAGGTTATGTTGATGCGTATATTGCTTTTGACGACCAACATTTTTTAGATATTGCGCTTAAAAATGCACATTTTATTGCCAATGTACAACTCAAAGGTGATGGCAGTTTGTACAGAAATTATAAAGATGGAAAAAGTAGTATTACCGCTTATTTAGAAGATTATGCAACTGTTGCTGATGCGTTTATTGAATTGTATCAAGCAACTTTAGATGAAAAATGGCTAAAATTAGCCAAGCAATTAACGAATTACAGTTTAGACCACTTTTTTGATGATAAATCACGAATGTTCTTTTTTACATCGGATTTAGAAACAGGATTAATCACTAGAAAAATGGATGTAGATGACAATGTTATTCCGTCTTCCAATTCAATTACAGCAAATAACCTGTTTAAATTAGCACATTATTACAGTAACGGAACCTATTTAGCAACGGCTCAAACCATGCTAAATAATGTAAAAAATAAGGCTTCACAATACGGTTCTGGTTATTCAAACTGGTATTTATTGTATAGTAATTTTGTAGGTGATTTTTATGAAGTTGCTGTTGTTGGTCAAGAAGCAAAGAATCAGCTTAAAGCGATAAATAAACAGTTTATTCCAAATAAATTAATAGCAGGTAGTTTAACTGAAAGTGATTTACCATTACTTCAAAACAGATTTTTTAAAGAAGAAACAAAGATTTTTATTTGTGTAGATGGTGCTTGTCAAATGCCAACATCTGATGTTGATAAAGCAATAAAAATGATGAAAGTTGCGTTTTAAAAGACAACTATTTTACACTAGATATAGTTACAATTAAAAGATAAATTAAAAATGAAAAAAATAAGCATCCTAATTTTAGCAATATTAAGTCTAAACTCTTGCGTTTCAAAACGAATGTATGATGATTTAGACAATAAATACAACAGGTTAAAAAATCAGAATACCCATTTAGTTGGAGAAAATGATGAGTTATTTTCTACAACCAAACAATTAGAGAACGAGAATAAATCTCTAAAATCAAGTATTGATAGTTTATCTTCTGCAAAAGCGGTATTGCAAAGTGATGTGATTGCTTTAGCTGAAAAGAAAAAACGCTTAGAAGCATCTTATAATGAATTAGCACAAAGCTCTGCATCACAATTGGATGCTAAAGCAAAGGAAATATTAGCATTATCTAATCGTTTAAACGAAAAAGAAAATGCATTAATAGCAGAGAGTACACGTTTAGAAAAAGTAAAAAAAGATTTAGCAGCACGATCTGAAAGAATACAACAATTAGAAGATTTAATTGCTGCCAAAGAAGCTAAAATGCAACACTTAAAAACAGCAGTTTCTAATGCTTTACAAAATTTTGAAGGTAAAGGATTAACAGTTCATAGAAAAAACGGAAAAGTGTATGTGTCTATGGAAAACAAACTCTTATTTGGTTCAGGTTCTTGGAATGTAGGAAGTCAAGGAAAAACAGCTATTGTGCAATTAGCACAAGTTTTAAAACAAAATCCAGATATTAATGTACTTATTGAAGGTCATACAGACAATGTGCCATATAAAAGCAATACTGCAATTATAGATAATTGGGATTTATCTACCAAAAGAGCCACAGCTATTGTTAGAATTTTAGTTAATAATCAAGTAAATCCAAAGCAGGTTACCGCAGCAGGAAGAGGAGCATTTTTACCAGTTGCTACTAACACGACTAAAGCAGGAAAAGCTAAAAACAGAAGAATTGAAGTGGTTTTAGAGCCTAATTTAGATGCTATAAATAGTTTGTTGGAGGAGTGATGGTTTGAGTTATTTATTATATGTTATTAATTTACATTTTATCAATTTTGCAGGATTGTTTGGGTCGTTTACTTCAACTTCCGAAATTTCAAAGCCTTTAACCTTTATTTTTTCAATTTTGTTTCTGCTTTCCTTGCTAAATGAGTTGTATTTTTCATTTGGTATGATACAAACCAATTCAAATTCTTTATTTTCAGATTTATGTAAATAGTCAAATACTTTTCTTGGATTTTTAATTTGCCACATTCCTCTAATTCTAAGGTTTGTAATTCCTAAAGGGTCAACTTGATTTACTCGACCTAATTCTTTTGTTTCAGAGAAAACTACATCTGGAATTGTTTTAATTCCATCTGCAATAGTATTCTTAATTCTTTGATACGTTTCGTGTTTTGCAGCAAATACATTTCCGTAAACTACCCAAAGAGATTTTAATTCTGTATCGGTCGTATGACCAACGCAATAAATTAAATCTTTAACAGTCCATTTTTCACATTCTCTACATTCCTTTGTAATCATTGGACTTGTGTGTCTTAAATCTGCCTTTGGGTAACTACTATTCAAAGCCAAACCGATTTTTGCACTTTGAGTTTTCTTAACTTCAATTGCATCTCCACCTTTTATCATAATGTCAGGCGGATTATTTTGAGAACCTAACCAAGAAAATTTTTGATTGTAAACTTTCATTCGTTCCGTTTCACTTTCTACACCTAAAGTATCAGCAAAAGCATCTTTAATGTATTTTTCAAGTGCTTCACCCATACTATTTGCTCTATTTCTACCTGAATATAAAGCACGAATTCTAAAATCATCTTGATTTACAATATTGTAAATAGCTTCTAAAATATTTGTCATATTGCTACACTTACTTTTTCAATTTTTCTTTTTTCTTGTTTATCAGCATTTGCCATTAATTGTGCTTTTATATTTTCTGCTAAAAACTTTGCTAAATTTACAGGAACTGCATTTCCAATCATTTTATAACCTGCTGGCACATTTGTATAATAAAAAGTAAAATCATCTGGAAATGTTTGTATTCTTGCACATTCTCTAACACTTAAACGTCTATATAAATGTTCTTTTCCTGGAACAAAAACTCTAATATTCTGTTCTATAAATTTCATTTTTGGTGCTTGTGGATGAATTGGCGCATGCCGTCCACCTGCTTGAATTGTATATGATTGTTCATCCCAACTTCTTACACGATTTCTTGACATAAACATAGACGAAAAACTCCCAATCATATATTCGTGATTTGTTACTTTACAATCACTACCATTTGTTTTATTGTATTCCTTTGCAGGTAAAACACCTTCTTTTAAATCCCAAATTGCATCTTTCAGATTGATTTTAGGGAATTTAATCGTTGGAAACTCAAATTTAAAATTCAAGTCTTTTCTAATTCCAATAAAAAACACTCTTTTTCTGTCTTGTGGCACATTGTAATCAGAAGCATTTAACATTTGGAATGATAATTCATATCCAATTCCTGCGTTTCTAAAAAGTTCCTTAATTCCTTCTAATGCTTCATTATGTTTTGAAATTAACATTCCACTCACATTTTCTGCTAAAAAGAATTTAGGTTGTTTTGCTTCTAATATTCTAATAAAATCATAGAATAACTGACCTCTTTTATCTTTAATACCTCTGGCTGCACCTGCTTCACTCCAACTTTGACAAGGTGGGCCGCCAATAATCCCATCACATTCAGGAACTTCATCTGCTGGAATATTTACAATACTCCTTTTATCAAGAATAGTATTAGGATGATTTTTTTCGTAGGTTTCCCAAATATCCTTGTCATATTCATTTGCCCAAATAATATCAAACCCTGCTTTTTGAAATCCAAGGTCTAAACCACCTGCTCCTGAAAAAAATGATACTATTTTAATCCGTTCCTTTTTATTTTTTTTTAAGGAAAATTGAACATTCTGTTTCATATGGCTTTTGCTTTTTTATATTGATTATTTAATTGTCGTCTGTATTCTGCTTTTTCCTCTGCAACTACAAGCATTTCTTTTGTACAATCACATTCGTAAATTTGTTTTGCAATTTGGTCGCTTATAAATTCTTTTTTAAGTTCTTCGATTTCTAGGTTAAATACTTTTGCTAATTTTGGAAGTCGTTTTTGGTCAAAATCTCGTTTTCCGTTTTCTATTTTACTTAGATTAGCACTATCCAAGTCAAGTTTTGCTGCAAGTTGAGTTAAAGTTAATTTGTTTAAATTTCTCAATGCTCTTATGTATTCTCCAAATGTTACTTTCATTAGACTTGTCATTTTTTGACAAATTTAAACTTTTTATTATAAATATTCTATGTTTAGATGTGAAATTAAATTTAACACAAATAATCAATTTACAAAACTTAGCCTTTAACCTTACGTCCTTTGTGTGAAACAACAACAAACAGAATAAATTCGCTTCATAAATTTTTAAACGATAATCGGTTATTCATTATTGATAATTCCTATATTTGCCATTCAAAAATTTAGAAAAATGAGATTATCGGTATCCAAATTATTAAAAGGAGAAAAAAAAGGACAAGAAGTAAACTTAAAAGGTTGGGTTAGAACTTTTAGAGCAAATCGATTTATTGCCTTAAATGACGGTTCTACCATTAACAACATTCAGTGTGTAGTTGATTTTGAACAAATGGATGAAAGTCTGCTTAAAAAAATTAATACAGGAGCTGCTTTGTCTGTTACAGGAATTTTAGTTGAAAGTCAAGGTAAAGGACAAGCTTATGAAATTCAGGTTTCTAATCTAGAATTGTTAGGAGAAGCTAATCCAGAGGAATTCCCTATTCAACCAAAAAAACACAGTTTAGAGTTTTTACGAAAACAAGCACATTTACGTGTACGAACCAATACTTTTAGTGCTGTTATGCGTATTAGAGCAGCTTTGTCTTTTGCAGTTCACAAGTATTTTACTGAAAATGGATTTTATAATTTTCATGCGCCAATCATTACAGGTTCTGATGCCGAAGGTGCTGGTGAAATGTTTAAAGTAACCAATTTTGATTTAGATAAAACACCAAAAGATGAAAAGGGTAAAATTGATTTTTCACAAGACTTCTTCGGAAAACAAACCAATTTAACCGTTTCTGGTCAGTTAGAAGCAGAAACCTATGCTATGGCTTTGGGTAAAGTCTATACATTTGGGCCTACTTTTAGAGCAGAAAACTCAAATACTACACGTCATTTAGCAGAATTTTGGATGATTGAACCAGAAGTTGCTTTTAATGATTTGGCAGATAATATGGACTTGGCAGAAGACTTTATTCAAGAAGTTATCCGTTATGTATTAGATAATTGTAAAGATGACTTAGCCTTTTTAGATGCTCGATTTGCAAAAGAAGAAGCTTCAAAACCAGCACTTCAACGTGCAGATATGGGCTTAATTGAAAAATTAAAATTTGTTACCGAAAACAATTTTAAACGAGTAACATATACAGAAGCTATTGATATTTTAAGAAATTGTAAACCTAATAAAAAGAAGAAATTCCAATTTTTAATCAACGAATGGGGAGCTGATTTACAATCTGAACACGAACGTTATTTGGTGGAAAAACACTTTAAATCACCTGTGATTTTATTCGATTATCCTGCTAATATCAAAGCCTTTTATATGCGAATGAATGACGATGGAAAAACGGTAAGAGCAATGGATGTATTATTCCCAGGAATTGGTGAAATTGTTGGAGGTTCGCAACGTGAAGAGCGTTTGGAAGTATTAAAAGAAAAAATGAAAGCCTTAGATGTTGATGAAAAAGAGCTTTGGTGGTATTTAGATACTCGTAAATTTGGAACAGCAGTTCATAGTGGTTTTGGATTAGGATTTGAGCGTTTGGTTTTATTCACTACTGGAATGACCAATATTAGAGATGTTATTCCTTTTCCTAGAACACCTCAAAATGCAGAATTTTAACTAGTTAGAATTACTTTTGGTTTTCTATATTTACAATATAATTAAAAACATGAGTTCTTTCTTTGATTAATAACCTGAGTTCGATATATAATTTGTATTTTTGATTAAATCAGTCATCAGTCTTTCGTCTTATAGCGAAGCAGTCATAAGTCTTAAAAAAAATGTTAAAACAACACTTAAATTTTAAATTATCTCAAAAATTATCTCCTCAACAAATACAGTTGATGAAGTTAATTCAATTGCCAACACAGGCATTTGAGCAAAAATTAGCCCAAGAAATTGATGAGAATCCTGCTTTAGAAAAAGGAAAAGAAGAAAATAAAGAAGACGATGAATTTTCTAATGAAGAAGAAGAATTTAAGCAAGAAGATAATGAGTTAAATATTGATGAATATTTATCTGATGATGAAATTCCAAATTATCGTACGCAAGCAAATAATTACAGTGCAGATGATGAAGATAAATCTATTCCTTATGCAGCAGGAACATCTTTTCATCAGCATTTAAAAGCACAATTAAATACCTTTAGGTTAAACGATAAAGAACGCCAAATTGCAGAATTTTTGGTTGGAAGTATAGATGATAGTGGTTATATACGTAGAGATATTATTGATATAGTAGATGATTTAGCTTTTACAGCAAATGTTTATACAGATGAACAGGAAGTTGAAAAAGTGTTAGAGAAAATTCACCAATTAGAACCAGCAGGAGTTGGAGCAAGAGATTTAAAAGAATGTTTAATCCTTCAATTAAAACAAAAAAAAGAAAAACCTGCACGCCTTTTAGCTGCTAAAATTTTAGAAGACTCTTTTGATCAGTTTACAAAAAAACATTTTAAAAGTTTAATTCAGAAGTATGATATTACTGAAGATGAATTAAAAGCTGCAATGAAAGAAATCTCTAAACTAAACCCTAAACCAGGTGGCGCTTTTGCAGGAAACACCAAAATAGTAGAACAAATTGTACCAGATTTTACTATTCGTATTGTAGAAGACCAATTAGAGCTTACATTAAATTCTAGAAACGCACCAGAATTGCATATTTCATCGGAATACAATAATATGCTTAAAGGTTATTCAGAATCTAAAGTTAAAAGTAAATCTCAGAAGGAAGCTGTCTTTTTTATCAAACAAAAATTAGATGCAGCAAAATGGTTTATTGATGCTATAAAACAACGGCAGCAAACTTTAATTAAAACAATGAGTTCTATTATGGAACATCAAAAAAAATATTTTTTATCAGGCGATGAACGTAAATTAAAACCAATGATTTTAAAAGATATTGCAGATAAAATTAATATGGATGTTTCCACTGTATCACGTGTTGCAAATAGTAAATATGTAGATACTCCTTATGGAACAAAATTGATTAAATATTTCTTTTCAGAATCTATGAAAAACGATCAAGGTGATGATGTTTCAACTAAAGAGATTAAAAAGATTTTAGAAACAATTATTATTAACGAGGACAAGAAAAAGCCTTTAACCGATGAAAAACTTTCTAAATTACTAAAAGAAAAAGGTTATTTATTGGCACGTAGAACAGTTGCTAAATACAGAGAACAATTAAATATTCCTGTAGCTAGAATGCGTAAAGAGATGTGATTTTGAAAAACGAGAAAATTATTTCATATGTCTTTCATCCTGTACTTTTTGCTACAATAAGTGCCTTACTCTATTTTATTATTCAACCGCATGTTTTACCTAAGGTTTTTGTTTATAAAATATTAGCAGTTATTTTTATCAGCACCTATATTATTCCTATTTTATTCTTATTTATTTTAAAACAACGAAATTCTATTGATGATTTTCATTTAAAAACAATTAAAGAACGAAAGTTACCTGTATTATTTTTTATAACAATAACGGTATTACTTGCCATGAGGCTTATAGAAATTCATGTAGTAAATTTATTGGCGTATTCTTTTTATGGAGCAGCATTGGCAATGTTTATGGTGTTTATTTTATTCTATTTTAAAATTAAAACGAGTTTACATACTTTAGCTATAGGTGGATTAACAGGATTTCTCATCGTGATTAGTTATCATTATAAAATAAGATTGTTAATTTTAATAAGTGCTTTGTTTATCCTTTTTGGGATAGTTGCTTACGCTAGATTAAGTTTAAAAGCACATTCACTTAAAGAAATATATTTAGGATATTTTATAGGTGTTTTATCGCAGTTTTTGATGTATTATTATATTCCTTTATGGTTTTATTAATAATACCAAAAAGGCATAATATATAGTCTAATACATCGTTTATTTTTGCAATCTATCGAGTATTAGAGTCTTGTAGCAAATCGGTCTTAAATCATATAGTCTTGCCTCTTTTTAACAATAAACTTATAAAATATAAAATATCAATCCAAATTTAAAAGTTTTCAAATTTATTTTTTCTGAATCGTTAAAAATAGCATCTTTAAACAGTGGTGTTAAGCCGTAATATACATAACCATTCCAAGTTCCATAACCAACTGAGCTTGTAATACCGTATTGTAATTTATTAAAATAATCAAAGTTTTTTATACTTACTCTTTGGCTTTCTAAGTTATAGGTTGCTTTATAATTAAAAATATACGAAAGTTTAAGTCCTAAATACAACCTAAAAAACTTGTTTTTTTCATACGTTGAATTCCGTATTCTAAATTCAAACGGTAAATCAAAAGCATTATAGATTAATTTATTTGAATCATAGTTATCAATATCTTCAAAATTACTTAGTACTGTTTGTTTATCAATTAATTGAATTTTCATATTATTAAAGTAGGAAGTTCGAGAAAAACCTAGCCCCAATCCAAAGCCCAAATTTCTATTTTCATTTATAGGAAAGTCTCTTATATAACCAATAAAAGAAGTATTTGAAAAACCTCTCAACTCAATATTTGATGGTTTATTACGCCATAAATTATACGTAATTCCAATATAGAATTGATCTTCTAAATACTTTTTAGAAGTAACTTTAGAAGGTTTTAGTGTATTTTGAGCATTAATAAATATACTTAATAAGAATATGATGTAAACAATCTTTTTCATCTAATAGATTTTATCAAAAAAAGGCAATCAATAAAAACTGATTACCTTAAATATTATAAAGAAAAATAGTATTATTTTCTTTGTACTTCTCTTGCAGAGTAATTAATTTTTAACGCATTAATATCTCTCAATTTTTCTTTAATATCATAAATAGTACCTACTTCTGAACCAATATCAGCTTTTATTGAAGTAGTTAATCTATTTTTATCACTAGGCGCAACAGATTCTCTTTTAGCTAAGATAAAGTTTTTAATATCATTTACCGTAGAGATTTTATCGTTTAACTGAATACGATCACCTTTAACCCCTTTTTTAGATTTACCAACATAAATAAAACTCACTAAATTTTTCTCTTTTAGTTTTTTCACTTCTGTAGCTTCTGGTAATTTAGGCTCTTTTATTTTAAGTTCTACTTCACGCATTGTTGTAGTAACCATAAAGAAGAATAAAAGCATAAATACAATATCTGGTAATGACGCTGTGTTTACAGCAGGCATATCCGTTTTCTTTTTATTAAATTTAGACATATTTTCTTATTTTAATGGTTCTTGTTCAGATAAAATCATAGGATACATTTCCTTAATTTTCTTTACCTTTTCTTTATAAGCTTCTCTTCTTGATGCAGAAGAGTCACTATTATCTGCTTGTTCTTTTAAATCTTTAAAAGACATTCCGTATAAAGCATCTGCCTCACGGTCTCTTAATTCATTATAGGCTCTCACTAATTCATTTTGAACTGCAAGATAGTCTCCATAACTAGTTCCTCTAGCACTACCTATTGAAATAACTGCTTTTTTAGGATGGTCTGATGAAGTAGGATCTTTTCTACCTTTACAGTAATCACATTTATTCCCATCTTTATCTACACCTCCACCATTATCTAAAAACTTAACAGCAGCGTCTTTTATTTCATCAACCTTCATGTATTGATTTCCTTCAACTAAGATTTCACCTTGTCTATTCAGCATGACTAAGAAAAGATTTTTTTCTTTAATCTTAGGTGGATTTTCAGTTGGCGGTTGTCTTTCAGGTAATTTACGAGGTATTCCAGCATCTACATTCATCGTAGTAGTTACTAGGAAGAATATAAGAAGTAGAAAGGCAATATCTGCCATAGAACCTGCATTAATTTCTGGTATATCTCTTCTTGCCATAGTGTGTTATTTTAATAATGATTTAACAGAGTCAAAGATAAATCCTGCAAAAGCAATAGCACCCAAAATAAAACTGAATTTAATTCCAGTACCTACTTTTTTAGATAAATCACTTCCTGCTTCTATTACTTGCGTACTTGTTTCTACTCTATCAGCATTAGCTAAAACATAAGCCAAACCAAATAAAGCTAAGAATATAGCTGCTCCAATTAAGGTTTTCTTCAATTTAGCAGGATGTTTAATCACATCTATAATCATAAAAGCAACAACAATAAGTGCTGTTATGATAAGTAATATCTTTGTAAAGCTTATAAATCCTGCAACAGCATTATTTAGGGCTTCGGTATCTCCTTCAATTCCATCACCATTTGTAGATACTTGTACAAAGAAATATACAGCTATTAAGGCAATAATTAAAGAGACAAATTTTAAAATTTTTGAAACTTTCATATGTTTAATTATTTTTTATATTTTACTAATAAATCTACTAATGAGATAGAAGCGTCTTCCATTCCGTTTACAATACTATCTACTTTAGATATAATATAGTTGTATAAAATTTGTAATATAATTGCTACTACTAATCCAAATACAGTTGTTAATAAAGCTACTTTAATACCACCAGCAACCACAGTAGGAGAAATATTACCTGCAGCTTGAATAGAGTCAAATGCTCCAATCATACCAATTACAGTTCCCATGAACCCAAGCATTGGTGCTAATGCGATAAATAATGATAACCATGAGATGTTTTTTTCTAATAATCCCATTTGCACACCACCATAACCAACAACAGCTTTTTCAGCGGCGTCAATTCCTTCACCATCTGCAACTCTTTTTAATCCTTGATAAAAGATAGAAGCAACAGGTCCTTTTGTATTACGAGCGACATCTTTTGCAGCTTCAATACCACCATCAGCAAGTGCATCTTCTATGCTACCAACTAATTTGTCTGTGTTTTGAGAAGCTAAATTCAAATAGATAATACGTTCTATTGCGATAGCTAGTCCTAAAATTAAAGCAAGAAGTACAATTCCCATAAAGAATGGTCCTCCTTCAATAAAATACTTTTTTAATAATTGCATTGAAAATCCTTCGTCAGCTCCAGCTGCTGCAGCATCTTGTGCAAAAGTTTGAACGGTTCCTAATAACATTACTCCAGTAACTGATAGGATAGTAGATAATTTTTTCATTGTTTAATTGAGTTTTAATTTATTTTTAACGGGTTAAATATACTAATTATTGTTTAATTCCAAAAATTTCTGCGGAGAGAAAGGGATTCGAACCCTTGTTACAATTTCTCATAAACACGCTTTCCAAGCGTGCGCCTTAAGCCACTCGGCCACCTCTCCTCAATAAATCTTCTTTATTAAGAGTGCCAAGTAACAAAAAATATTTTATTTAATAAAATGTTTTTTAATATCTTTTTTAACAAACAACACCTAATACACCCTTAAATTACTAAAATTCAGATAGTTCACCTCTTAAAGATTTTTGAAATAAATTTTTAAATTTATTTTTTGGTATTTCTTCACCTAACAAATACATTAATTTAGCTATTGCTGCTTCGGTTGTAAGGTCTTTTCCGCTAATAACCCCTATTTTTTTAAGTGCTGTACTGGTTTCATATTGTCCTAATATTACATTTCCACTTATACATTGTGTTACATCAACAATCTGAATTCCTTTTTTTATGGCAGTATCTAATAATTGAATAAACTCTTTATCGGTTGAAGTGTTTCCTGAACCATACGTTTCTAAAACAACTCCTTTTAATTCTTTTATATTTAAAATAGTTGCTACTGTTATATTAGATATTCCTGGAAATAATTTTAAAATAACAATATGATTATCTAATTTTTTACGGACTTTTAATTTTTCTGAGACTGGACTATGATACAATAAATGATCTTGAAATTTTAAATGTACACCACTTTCAGCTAAGGCTGGATAATTAGGAGAGCTAAATGCTTCAAAGTGTTCTGAGTTTATTTTTGTAGTTCTATTTGCTCTATACAATTTGTATTCAAAATACAAGCCAACTTCAGTGATTTTTGGTTTGTTGTTTTCTTGATACGATGCAATTTGTATGGCAGTAATTAAATTCTCTTTGGCATCAGTTCTTAAATCACCAATAGGTAATTGAGAACCAGTAAATATAACGGGTTTACATAAGTTTTCAAACATAAAACTAACTGCTGATGCTGTATATGCCATAGTATCACTACCTGTTAAAACAACAAATCCATCTGCATCTTCATAATTTTCTTCTATAATAGAGGTAATTTGAACCCAATAATCAGGACTCATATTAGAGGAGTCTATCGGATTTTCAAAACTAATGGTTTTAATATTACAATCCAGTTGATTTAATTCAGGTATTCTGTTTCTTAAATTATTAAAATCGAAGGCTTTTAAAGCTCCTGTTTCATAATCTTTTACCATTCCAATTGTTCCTCCTGTATATATGAGTAGGATATTTACTTTTTTTGTCATTTTGACGCTTATATATTATGGTATAATTTATGCTGTAAAAATACCAAAATCCATTAGAAAAATGGATATTTAAAAATAAAATACTAACTTTGAAAAATTAAAAAAATAAAATTATGTTATTAGGAGGTTCGTTTGGTTATATATTAATGGGAGCAATTGCGCTTGTAGGCGGAATTGTTCAATCACGTTTGAAAAGTAAATTTGCTAAATATTCTAAATTACATTTGCAAAATGGAATGAGTGGTAAAGAAATTGCGGAAAAAATGCTAGCCGATAATGGTGTTCATGATGTAAAAGTTATTTCCGTTAGAGGAAGGCTTACAGATCATTACAATCCGTCTGACAAAACTGTAAATTTAAGTGACGCTGTTTATGGAGAGCGTAATGCTGCCGCTGCTGCGGTTGCTGCGCATGAATGTGGACATGCAATACAGCACGCAGTTGGTTATTCTTGGTTGCAATTTAGAAGTAAAATGGTACCTACCGTAAGCGTAGCAGGTAGAATTGCTCAATTTGCTTTGATTGGAGGAATTTTTTTAGTAAAAATGTTTCCTCAATTGTTATTATTAGGAATTTTACTTTTTGCAGCTACTGTAGTCTTTAGTTTGGTTACTTTACCAGTAGAATACGATGCTAGTAACAGAGCCTTAGCTTGGTTAGAAAATAAGCAGATGCTTACTCAGCAAGAACATGATGGAGCAAAAGACGCTTTAAAATGGGCTGCAAGAACTTATGTTGTTTCTGCTGTTGCTTCAATTACTACCTTATTATATTATGTAATGATTTATATGAATAGACGGTAGTTTGGTTTTTGGTCATTAGTCATTGGTTATTGGTCTTTGTTGTAATCATCTTTGTAATCGTTATACTGAATTTATTTCAGCATTTTTCCATTTTCAAGAGATTCTGAAACAAGTTCAGAATGACGGTGTTTGGTATTCACTGAAGACTAAATACTGCCAACTGAAGACTGAATACTAATTACTGCCAACTGAAGACTGCCAACTGAAAACTGAAGACTGCCAACTGAAGACTGAAGACTGCCAACTGAAGACTGAAAACTAAACCCTAATCTGTCTATCAATCTGTTGATCTAAAGAAATGAAAGTTTCTGTTCGTGCTACACCATTTATTTTTTGAATTTTATGATTAAGCACTTGCATTAAATGTTCATTGTCTTTACATAAAACTTTAATGAATATTCCGTAATTACCTGTTGTGTAGTGGCTTTCTGTAACTTCTTCAATTTCTTTTAATCGCTTAATTGCTTCTTTATATTGTGTTGAATTATCAAGAAAAACGCCAACAAAAGCTAAAGTTTTATATCCAAGAATCTTAGGGTCTAGTATGAATTTAGAACCTACTAATAAACCACTTTTTTCTAATTTGCGTAGTCTTTGATGGATTGCAGCACCAGAAATTCCTACATCACGAGCTATTTTTAGAATAGGTGTTCGAGCATCTTGTATTAAATGATTAAGAATTATTTTATCTATTCCGTCAATATGAAAGGGTTTGTTGTTCATTTGATTTTAATTTGTAACAAATATACGATTTTTTATAAAAATCAATTCAACGCATACACCAAAGTAAAGTCATCTATAAACTCAAAATGAATATCAAATACTTCGTAAAAGTTGTCTTTTTTAATCCAGCCTTTGGCTTTTTTATCGTTTAAACTGAATTTTTCTATAGGTAAATGATGTTTAAATAGTAAACCACCATCAGGATGAATTTTAAATAAACTCTCTTTAGCTCCCCAAATTACGGTGAGTTGTTTTACTAAGTCTTCTTCTTTTAAAAATTTATTTTCTTCGCCAACAAACTTATCGGCTATTCTTATAATTTTTTCTCTGTTTTTTTCAATATCTATTCCAACTACATTTTTACTCACAATAATACATGAAAAATTAAACGAATGCGATATAGAAATTCGTAATCCGTCTTTTAAATGTGGTTTTCCGTCTTCGGTATAAAATAGATCATCATCAGAATAATTTAGATGTTTTAATAAATGCCGAACACTTAAAAAACCTTTTTTATGCACTTCAGATTTCATTCTTGAAATACGATTTTTACTGTAATCATTCAGATAAATAGCTTCTAAAAAAGACAACTCTTCTTCAATTTTCCAAACAATTATTATGGTATTTTTATTGGGTTTTATGGTTTTATGTAATGGCATATTTGTATGGTAAAAGCCCATCCTAATCTTCCCAAAGGGAAGGAACTCCAAGCTGTATGGTATTTCTTTATTCTATACTCTTTTCTCTATATTCTATTCTCTTTATTCTTTTTTCACTACTTTTGCAATTCGTTAAATAACAGATACAAATATACAATTATGAGTACAAATACAGACACTTACTTAGCATATAAAGTAAAAGATATTAATCTTGCTGCTTGGGGAAGAAAAGAAATAGAACTTGCTGAAGCAGAAATGCCAGGATTAATGAGTTTGCGTGAAGAATATAAAGAAGAACAGCCTTTAAAAGGTGCTCGTATTGCAGGATGTTTGCACATGACTATACAAACTGCGGTTTTAATAGAAACTTTAAAAGCTTTAGGAGCTGAGGTTACTTGGAGCTCTTGTAATATTTTTTCTACACAAGACCAAGCTGCTGCGGCAATTGCTGCTGCTGGAATTCAGGTTTATGCTTGGAAAGGAATGAACGAAGAAGAATTTGATTGGGCAATTGAGCAAACCTTATTTTTTGGAGAGGATAAAAAGCCTTTAAATTTAATTTTAGATGATGGAGGAGATTTAACCAATATGGTATTAGATAGATATCCTGAATTGGCAAAAGATATTAAAGGTTTATCCGAAGAAACTACAACAGGAGTACATCGTCTATATGAAAGAATGGAGAAAGGAACACTTCCAATTCCTGCTATTAATGTAAATGATAGTGTTACCAAATCTAAATTTGATAATAAATACGGTTGTAGAGAAAGTGCTGTTGATGCTATTCGTAGAGCAACTGATATTATGTTGGCTGGTAAACGTGTAATTGTGTGTGGTTATGGTGATGTTGGTAAAGGAACTGCTGCAAGTTTTAAAGGAACTGGTTCTATTGTTACCGTTACCGAAATTGATCCAATTTGTGCATTACAAGCTGCAATGGATGGTTTTGAAGTTAAAAAATTAGAAACAGGTATTGCTACGGCAGATATTATTATTACCACAACAGGAAATAAAGATATTGTACAAGCCAAACATTTTAAAGCAATGAAAGACAAAACCATTGTTTGTAATATTGGTCATTTTGACAATGAAATTGATGTAGCATGGTTGAATGAAAACTATGGACATACCAAAGATACGATCAAACCTCAAGTAGATAAATATACCATTGATGATAAAGAAATTATTTTATTAGCTGAAGGTAGATTGGTAAATTTAGGTTGTGCAACTGGTCATCCAAGTTTTGTGATGAGTAATTCATTTACAAACCAGACTTTAGCACAAATTGAATTGTGGAAAGATAGCGATAAATACGAAAACAAAGTCTATATGTTACCTAAACATTTAGATGAAAAAGTAGCTAAATTACACTTAGAAAAAATTGGTGTAGAATTAACTGAATTACGTCCAGATCAAGCGTCATATATAGGTGTTAC
>Ga0256840_1001555_pt1 | contig 21323 bp, 19 predicted proteins | sample 355202metaG_FD_185969 | JGI IMG/M metagenome (GOLD analysis project Ga0256840, IMG submission 185969) | Hydrothermal vent microbial communities from Mid Atlantic Ridge, Atlantic Ocean - 355-202 | ecosystem: Environmental > Aquatic > Marine > Hydrothermal vents | place: Atlantic Ocean: Mid...
AATCTGTATCATCAACAGAATGATCCCCTTCGATTTGGGTGACAGCATATTCTAACTCGCGTAACGAACTGATGGGAGGAGCCGCTAAATTATTATTGTTATCAACAAACTCTCCTTCAAGACTTCGCTTAAAACGTAATCCTCCCATTCGGTATTGATCATGCACACCAAGAAGATAATCTATCTCCATCAATAACTTGGGTTTTCGTTGTTCTTGTTTAGCCATCGCGGCTTCACGGCGTTTCATGAGAAGTCGTCCCCAGCGATCTGGGCAAGAGTCTAAGAAAGTTCGGAAGTTATTATCACTGCTATAGTGTCGCCCACTAAAAAGTTGTAATTCTGGGTCAATTTGTAAGGCATAGGGTGAATCTAGCCACTCAGGGGAATAGGTAAAACTAAACAGTTCTTTATTGCGAATAACAGATGTCGTGAGTTTACCAATCAGCTGTGGTTCTGTTTCGGGGTGTTTATTATCCAGAATCCAGTCTGCAAATACCCAAACATCAGTTTCCATTGGACTGTCCTTTTAATAAAGCAGCATCTTGTATTTTACGACCAAGCTCATCATCTTGAGCGACTTTTGATAGGTCATTTTCAAGGTTTAATACGCCAAGAACAACCTGATAATGTCCAATTGAAACACTGCCTTCACCTCTTTCAATTTTGCCTAATGTGACACGGCTCAGCCCAGTTCTCTCTGATACGAGCTTTTGTGTTAATTTTCTACGTTTACGTGCAAGTTTTATATTTTCCCCTAGGATTTTAAGCGCATCTTTCTGTTTAGGGAAAAGTGTTGCACGTCGATTGTCGTTTTTCATAAAGCACACTATAGTTTTTAATATTTTCCAGTATGTAAATTATAGTGTTCTTTTTGCTATTTGCAAGTTTTTAGTTTTTCACAATAAAAGTAAGTAGTTATATGCTAAGACCTATAATTAATTTTGAATATAGGCTATTACCTATAAGTTCGTATCAATAATTCTAAAAGAAGATTAAATTCTTCATAATTTAACGTATGTAGATATATATTGTATAGTTAATCGGAACAAATGCGTTTAACTATACAAAACATGCTATGCTTTGTGACATGAATCATCTGGAATCATTATCCAACCCTGTTATCAATCATGCAACTCTTGCATCGGTTCTGGGTAATTATGCGCGACCTAATGATAAGATTAGTGAACTCATTGCAAAGCATCAACTTGTGCCTTTAAAGCGTGGTTTGTATCTTATTGCAGATTCTCAACAACCCTCACGGGAGTTGATTGCCAATCACTTGCATGGACCTAGCTATGTCTCAAGGCATTGGGCTTTAGGCTATTATGGTTTACTAACAGAACAAGTCTCAGTCGTTACTTCCATGTGTCTTGGACGTTCCCGCCAAGTAGAAACAGCTCGGGGGAGTTTTCACTATCAGGCTATTCCAGCTTCCTACTACTCAGTAGGCATAGATAGTATTCAGCAAGATAAAATAGCATTTATGATGGCAACGCCTGAAAAAGCTTTGGCGGATTTGCTGGTTTCTACCCGCAAGTTACGCATCCAATCTTCAAATGCCATGATGAGCTATTTAGAGGATGATTTACGACTTGATAGTGATTATCTAATAAAATTAGAGGCTTCTTGTTTTTATGATTTTGCACAGCAAGGTTACAAATCAAAACTGCTTGTTTTCCTAGGTAAAGCCATAGAAGATTGTCAGAATTAAGGATTACCAATGATTGATACCATGCTCAAGCGTTATTCGATTAACACGGCAGATGATTACGATCAGGCATTGCGTGAAATTATGCAGGAGATAGCATTGGCGGGGCTATATCGTGGGGGATTCTTTGAAAAGGCTGCTTTTTATGGCGGTACTGCTTTGCGAATATTTTATAAGCTTGATCGTTTCTCTGAGGATCTTGATTTTTCATTGCTCAAGACTGATAAAGATTTTTCACTTGATCCTTATTTTTCTGCAATAGAAAAGGAGTTTCATGCATTAGGTATTGATGTTGATATTAAAACCAAACAGAAAAAGCAGAAGACGGCTGTGGAATCAGCATTTTTAAAAAGTGATACCAGTGTTCATGTTTTGCAATTTCAAAGTAGCCATCAAGCATGGGTAACTAAAGCTAAACGTCCCATTAAAATAAAGTTTGAAGTGGATACTCAACCACCTTTAGGGTTTGCTACTGAAGAAAAGTTATTATTACAGCCTTTTTCTTTCTATGTGAAGTGCTACCAAATGCCTGATCTCTTTGCAGGTAAGCTTCATGCATTACTCTACCGTAGCTGGAAGAATCGTATCAAAGGTCGTGACTGGTATGATTTTGAATGGTATATCCGTCAAGACTCCCCGGTTCATCTAGAACACTTTTTACAACGAGCACATCAAAGCGGTGATTTAATTGATCAACATAGCATTACCCTTCAGGATATTCAGGTTTTGCTACAGCAACGTATCCAAGAAATAGATTTTGAACAGGCAAAGCAGGATGTATTTCCATTTGTGAGCAATAGTAATGTGCTGGAACTATGGTCGCAGAAGTATTTTGCTGAGTTAGTATTGCGACTAACAATATCTTAGCCAAAAAAAGAGTTTTCACTGTAGTAATGTTAAGTCGTCAGTTGCTTATCTAATGGTGTTATTTTTGCTGAAATAGGCTTTAGTTTTCATTTAATAATACGAGAAAAGACATACCATAATACGAGTTATATCAGGGGATAATACGAGAAAAATGTTGATGTTTTTTATAAAATAGGTTTTCCAGACTTATCCTGAGCGGTAAATTTACAGCCCTCTTTAAATCCACTACATCCCCAGAATTTCCCCTTTTTACCCGCTATTTGCCTGAGTAGTTTGCCACACTGAGGACAAGGAAGTTTTGACGTTATTACTTTGCGCTTTTTTCCAGGCTTTCCTCGACTATCAGGTGCGGTATATTTACAGCTGTGGTCACTACAAACCCAGAAGAAACCTTTTTTGCCTTTAATGCGTCGAAGTGCATGATTACAGGTAGGGCAAAGGTGTTTTGCCGTTGCTTTAATATTCATGCTGTTGGTGTTGCCTAGTTCAAACGTTACTAGGCGTTGCAGAAATCTTTTTTGAGAGGCAATAAAGTCATCCATTGAGACTTTACCTGTTGCAATGGATTCAAGTGACTGTTCCCACATCGCAGTTGTCCCAGGTGATTTAACCGCTTCTGGCAAGGCATTGATCAAGCTTCGTCCTGCATCGGAGGAATGTAAGTATTTACCTTTCTTTATCAATAATGCACGTTTGAGAAGTACCTCAAAAATATTAGGTCGAGTCGCCACTGTACCTATTCCAGTAGTTTCTTTTAATATTTTCTTAAGCTTAGGATCAGTCACTTCTCGTGCAACATTTTCCATAGCCTTTGAAAGCGTACCTTCGGTATAACGTGCAGGTGGTTTGGTTTTTTTATTTTGAATTTCAACATCAACAACAGGAACTTCATCACCTTTGCTCACTTTTGGTAATGATTGTTCAGTGTTGTTATCTGAAGTATTTCCTGTTGTTTTTCTCGCTAGAATGGATTTAAAACCATCAATAACGGTTACTCGTCCTGTTGCTTTGAAGAGTTCATCTGCAATATTAAGAAATATTGTTGTTTGATCATATTCGTGAATAGGGTAAAACTGAGCAAGATAGTATCGGCAAATGGCATCATAAACTTTGCATTCTATCTCAGACATTTTTGACAGGTTGGCTGCGACTGTTGTAGGAATAATGGCATGATGAGCCGTGATTTTTTTATCATTCCACACACGAGAACGCCTTGATGAATCAGCACTATCAACCCATTGCTTCAAATCTTTTTGCTGGCTCAAGTGATTTAATATTGGTTCAATGTCATCAACTTGAGATTTGGGAAGATACTGACAATCTGAACGAGGATAGCTTGTCACTTTATGTTTTTCATACAGGCTCTGTGCAATATCTAACACTTGTTTAGCACCTAAGCTAAAGGCTTTATCACAGAACTGAGTGAGTGTAGAGAGTGAAAAAGGAAGTGGAGTATTTTGTTTACGTCGCTCTTTTTTAAAAGAGGTAACAACACCTTTTATTTTTTCTGTTTCCTTAATCTGTTGGAACAGGTTCATAGCCGATTGTTGGTTGATACAGCGGCCATCAGAATCACTAGATGCCTCACTGGGTAGCCACTTAGCCTTAAAACTTTGATTACCTGAGTGACTTAATATGGCGTAAACATCCCAAAAGTCAGTAGCAACAAAGTTTTCAATGATTAAATCTCTATCCACTACCATGCGTAGTGTCGGTGTTTGTACGCGCCCAACAGATAAAATGCCATCATAACCAGCACTCTTTGCTTTCAAGGTATAAAGCCTTGTCAGATTCATGCCGACAAGCCAGTCACATCTAGATCGGGCTAGTCCTGCATAATATAAATCAACGGTTGATTCACCAGGTCTGATATTGGCTAATGCACGTTTTATCGAGGTATCATCTAAAGCAGATAACCACAGACGAGAAATATTGCCTGAGAATTTAGCGGCATCAAGCATTTCACGCGCAATGACTTCACCTTCACGGTCGGCATCGGTTGCAATCACAACATGGTCAGCTTGCTTGATCAGTTTAATAATGATGTTGTATTGCTTTTTTGTTTGTTTTTTTACAATATTTTTCCAGTGACCTGGATGAATAGGTAAGGTGTCAAATGACCAACGTTTTAATGACTTATCATAATCATCGGGATTGGCCATCTCTACTAAGTGACCAATACACCAAGTAACAATAACTGTATCCCCTTTTTTCAAGCAACCATCAGCGCGTGAATTTGCACCCAAGGCTTTTGCAATATCTCTACCTTGAGAGGGCTTTTCACATAAATATAATTGCATTGGTTTTACTGGTTCATGCCACTTTCAAAGAATCGTTCAATGTTTATATTTAATGGTGCACTGATTCGAAGTCTAGCGCCAGTTTGTCTGTTGGTGTCTAGTACTGTGATCGTAATGTCGTCACCAATTTTGACAGAGCGACCTGGTAAACGAGTAATAACTAAGCTTCCGTTGTTCTTTGTCTTTTTAGGTCTACGGGTTTCCATATTTCTCTCTATTAATTGCTGGTGTTAAGGGGGATGACTTGCGTAGCTGCGATAATAATTTACTGTCAGTTAAATAGCTTTGAAGTCGTTGTTGTTCGTATAGAATAACTGATAATTTGTGATTTAAGTCTATTCTTAGAGATTCAAATTTCAATACCAGCTTTCGTTGCTTCTCAATATGAAAATACTCCAGTAAATCACGATTAAAAGGAACCTGAGAAGCTTTGTCAGAATGTGTTTTACTACGTCTCCATCGCAAGGTTGATAATGATCTGTCAGAAACTTTCGTTAAGTAAATTGGAACACTACTTCGAGGAAAGAATGATTTCCACTCAGAAAGAAGTTGATCAGCAATCTGTTTTAGTCGATCACGTTCGGTTTCTAATTGAAATAATCTTTCAGAGGCTAAGCTTACGGTACTAAAAGGAAAGTTAAGGATGTTACGCCATTGCTGTAATGATAGTTCAACATACTTATTCATTTAATAACCGTTGTTAGTCAGGAGTATCTTCTGAGAACTCAGGCGTATCATTTAGTGGTAACTCAGTGGCAGGACTATCATTTTCTGCATCCTTTGTATCATTCGAAGGTGCTTTATCTAGGTATTGTATTTCTTTTACCATGACCTCTGTTGTATAGCGATCATTACCATTCTTGTCGTTCCACTTACGTGTACGATTTCTGCCTTGAATCCAAACCTTAGAGCCTTTGGTGAGATATTTAGCAGCATTTTCTGCTTGAGTACGAAAAATAACACATCGATGCCATTCGGTTTCTAATACACTTTCACCTGATTGCTTACTTCTCCACTTCTCGGTAGTTGCCACTGAAATGTTAAGTACGGCATCACCACCAGGCATATACTTAAGTTCTGGATCAGCGCCAAGATTACCTACGATGATTGTTATGCTTTTTGTTCCATTACTCATTATCTTTACCAAAGTCGTTAATAATATGTTTCATCGCTTTTTTACTACGTAAGCAATGCAACGACTTCAATAAATCACAAAATAGGATGACCTATCAAACAAGAATAGATAATCCACACCAGTGTATTTGGTTGCAGCAACTTGATTCAGAATTTAATGATGCTTGTCAAAAAATAGCTGGATAATATTTGTCCCAAATTCTTCACTATTCTCGTGACACATATCAATTGAAACAGAAGATGGTTTTACGAAAGATCCTACCAAGCGATTATCTGAATGATGTTTAATGATGTAGCCTAAGCCACTCAATAGGCGCATTGCTTCTGCAAGTTCTTTATCATCACCTTGGGGCACTTTGTAAAATACAGCGTTCAGTTCATGTTGTTCCAAAATATCAAGTGCTTGCTTTTTGGTGATTGAAGCGTCGATTATTTTTAATTGTTTCATTTCTTAAATGCTCCCTTACCCTTAAAGGGCTTTCCCTTTGGTTAATTCTTTAGACTCCACTGGATTAGACTCCACTTTCTTTAGATATTGAACAATACAAATCTATGTTGCTGTATTTGGCTTGTTGGTTATTTTTTTCTTTTGTCTTAGTTTTCTCATAATCATGGACTTTCCTGACTCAAACTTAGGAACTACTTCATCATCAAGAATTTTGATTGGGCAAGGCCCCATCAGTTCTAATGCTTTCTCTGCTATTTGGTTATTTGCATAAACATCATCACGAGTAACTCCAGTGAAACGATAACCTGTTACTGCCTGAAATGCGGTACGAGCAGCTTTTGCGGAATGCTCTATATCGTAGTGGGCTCTTTGTGATTCAACTAAACCCACATGATTGGCAGTCATGATAATGATGACAAGTTCATCATGTTTAGTGAGTAACATTGCACCTCGATATGAGTAAGGAATTGAGAATTTTAGCTCTCGTTTAATGGGGGATATTGAGTGTGCAATTTCATGTGAGAGGTTATCAAGCTGTCCCAGGATCTTTTTGTATTCCTTGTATTTGTTTTTGATCCATAGTTCTTTGGATTCTATTTCACGTTCTACTTTTAATAGCCACCAGTCTGCATAAGGATCATTATTGCCAGCAGCATCCCAAACAATTCTTAAATAGCTGGCAAAGGTTTTAAGTCCAATAATGGCCGCTTTTTTCTTATCAGGATCAGGTCGCCTACCTTCAAAAATCATTTGTCCCTTGCGTGTTTCAAGAATCAACTGACTTGTGCCACGTAGAGGACCAGGACTAGATAGAGATCCGCTATTGGGATCATCTGAGATAATCTCTGATTCAATTGTGACTTTTGATTTATCTTGCTGTTTTTCTTTTGTATTCATTTTTACTCCAACTATTTAATTAAAAATACTCAAAACAAGGGGGGACACCGTGTCCCCCCTTGTAATCATTTTGTTTCTAGGTAAACACTTAGTTGCCTTTTTCTTTCGCTGAGTTCTTGTAACTTCTTTTGAGTTCGCTCAAGTGATTTCCCAATAACCTCATTTGGATTTGTTGCTTGCATGCTTTCCAATGACTTTAATTCTGCCCAATGACTGCTTAACTCGTTATTGATGGTGGCTAACTCGCTTTGATATTGTTTTCCTGGCGACTTTTGTTTTTGATGGTTGGCTCCATGTTGCTGGTAATCAGGAAAACTAAAATCAGAAAAGGGATACTCTCCATTTTTTAATAATCCACATAATCGTCCGATATAGCCGACAGGGTTGGGGATAGCTTTACTGCCATAACGGATACGATTTGACACTTCATAAATCATACTTTCTCTGTCTTCAGTGTTGATTCGCATGAGCAAGCGACCGATACGATAGTGTTGTTCATGTTTTAGGGTGTTAAATCGGGTTTTGATTAATTTGTTTAACGCATCGTCAGGGGTTACTGAAATGTAGAACGTCTGCTTTTTGGTAGTTGTTGTTATATTTAAACTACTACAACTACTACTAGGCTCTTCAATAATTGAAGAGCTAGGAGAAATAGGTTCTTCATTTTTTAAAGAGGGTTTATTCAGTTGCTCTTTAAAATTTGAAGTAGATGGGGTACGAAAGTGCTCTTTAATATTTAAAGAGCTCACTTTTTTGGGTTCTTCAATATTTGAAGAAGGGGTGTTTTTGTAACGTGTTTTTCTTAAATGCTCAATAGCCTCATCTGTTAAACCAAAGTAGGATGTTTTCTTATTTCCATTTAGGTAACTGTTGGCATCAACAATAGATTCTAAATGATGTGTTGGTTGTGATAGGTCTTTACCACTAAGCATGTCATTTTCATATTGAGTGAGTATGGTTTGAGCAACCTGATTTACACGGTTATGACTATGTGTAAGACACTCGGTGACATACTCCATATAACCATCATCAATCATTTCCATATCAATAATGTCTAGCGGTTGATCATGTGTGATGTATACGTTTGCTACAACACCAGCGTTCGATGTTACTTGCTTGCTGGTAAGCCATCGGGTGATTCTTAGAATAGCGAGTGCTCTTGCAACTGTCGCATGAGAACCCACATTGGCAACTTTGCATATCTTGTTATAAGTGGGATAGGCAAAGTTGCTGTTATTGATGCTATTAGGTGTCAATAAGCGGATTGTGCTGTATATGCCTTTATCAACCATCTCTAATACTGGATCTGCTAATAAAAAAGAAGGCAGTGCAATATGCTCATTGCCTAAATGCATTAAGCCAGCGCTTTCATTATGGCTATCTGGATTAAAGTGCTTTTCAGCAATAGCTTTTGCGCCTGTTTCCATAGCATCTTTTATATGTTGAAGATCTCTCCTCATGATTTTCCCCTTTTTTTATCTCTCATTTCACATAAGCTCTTTTAGCAGTATTACGTGATAGCCCAATATTTCACGTATACCTAGTTTGTAGGTGTCTGATAAAGAAATAAGAAGCTCTGTGTCTTCTTTAATATCTGATTCATTATGATTGAGAATATATTTCTCTAAAGCTCGAATAAGCGCTTGAGGTGCTCTGTTTATTTCTGGCTCTCTAGGTCTTCCTGGTTTGGTCGTATCCATTCCTAGCTTGCTTCTTTGTTCGTTGAAGTCTTTTAATTGCATTCCAAAATTGACCGCTAAAACAGAAAGAGGCGCATCTGCTAAAATTATCTGAATGATGTATTCGGTTTCTTTTTCACTATTGATGCTGTGTTGAATATTTAAACTAAGCGCTTTGTTGTCTATTTGAATAATAGGAGCAATGGCTCTACCAAGAAGGTGTTGTCCAACATGTGAAAGCTTTTCTAGTTTCTCAACAGAGTCATGATTAACTCCAAGTGATAACAGTGTTCTTTTATCACCTGTCGCAACACTATGTTGTAATACCGACAGCACGGTATGGTTAATTAAATTGATGGATGAATGGTTAGTATTGTTCACGAACCGACCTCCCAAATCTTATGATCTGTTACATGCATTAATCGGTTATGAATTAGCATGATCTCGATAAAGAGTTGTAATTCTTTGGGTGATGCATAACTGGTAAAGAGTGGTGCTAATTCTGAGAGATAGCCAAAATCAATTTGATGGTTGTAGATAAGATCGATCGTATCTAAGCGGTTATCTTTAGGGGTGAGTAGGTAATCTTTTAGGTTTCCATCAGGTTGATAAGTCTTTATAAGGTCAAAATTCCCCATCAGGCTTTGATGTAATAGATCACTGAAACCCAGAAGTATCCACCAACCAATATAGTGTTTGGTTGTTTTACCTAACCGTGTTTTTGATCCTTTCTGGTTTTCAAAAACCAATTTCATGCCTTGTTCGTGAGGTATCTTACTAAGAGCAAATCCAGCACCTGAACTGATTTTTACTACTCTCGCGGGTACATGAAGATAATGCTTAAAGAAAAAAGCCTTATAAAAGAGGATCTCTCGAAGTTCTTCTGCTGAATTGGGTAATGGTGCTGCCTCTATCCTATCTTCACAGGTTAGTGGCATATCTTTAAAAATAGAGAACTCATGATTGGCATTCTCTGGATACATCCATTGGTTATGGACTAAATGTCGAGAAGGATTGTCATAAATGAAGTGATAGTCATCCTCACTTGGGTTATTGAACTCTAAAGGTTCTGTAACGATTGATGATGGTAGTGGTAAATCTGAAATAATTTGAGAGGTTGTTTTTTCCTTTTCTTCAATATTATTGGTTGCTGGTTCAGATGTAGGTGTCTTTGGTGAGGGGTGTTCATCAGCTATTTCCTGTGTTTTTTCAGGTGTGGCTTCAACTGAAGTGCTGGTAATTGGTGGTGACGATTGAATAGAATTGTTTTCTAAAGGCTCATCTTTTAGTAGTAAATCTGGGGTAAAAGTTTGTGGGACTTTTCTGCCATTAATGCGCTCATCAAGAAGAAATGACAATCGATTTGCTGAGAGGGGATTATTATTTGAGAGAGCATCCAGAACATTCTCATATAAATGCTGATATGAGAATGCTTCATCATGAGCTATATAGCTTTTTTCTTGTTTTTGTAGAATTGTCGCAAAAGTATCAAGCCATTTACTCGGTTTGTTTTCAGGAAAGATTTCAGCATAGAGTTCTCCTGATTTCTTGTCGAGTTTCTTAATGCTGTCAATAGTTCGCGGTCCAATATAGGCGGCTAATAATTTTGGACAATATGGATTAAGGTTATCAACGGCATAGTTCATGCGCCTTAAATCAGGACCACTAAGCTTGTAACCCTGTAAATTAAAGATTCTTATCAGACCTTTATCAGATATTTTTTCTTTAGTTTCTGCCTGTAGTTCAACCTTTGCCAGTCGTATGCCTAAAGCACGGTCTATAAATATGTAATCTCCACGCGCATCATTTTCTCGAAGATGCCCAATGACAGCATCAGATTCAGATTTCCAGTTTTTAAAACTAGCGCTAAATTCGTAGTATTTCTTATCATTGGTTTCTTTATAGAGTTCTTTGAGGATAGCTAGTCGTGTATTACCGCCACGAATAAGAAAGAAACTAAGAAGGTCATCACCTGGTCGTTGTGTAACGCTAAGAGAGTCTTCAAGCCCATTAGCTTTAATACTTTCATAAATGCTTTCGTATTCAGGATTCTTCTGTTGGCGTGGATTCTTATCATAGGTACTGACTTGTTTAATATTAAGAGTAAGTATCTGCCCATCTTTGTAGGAAGAAAGAGACCTTCTTTCGCCTAAATCTGAAACGTTGAGCTCAGCTTTGATATGTGATTTTGTTGAATCATCTTTTGCTTGGGTCATCATTTTGTTGTCTCCCTAAATCTCTTACACTGGTTGGCAAGATTTGGAAGAATTTCAGAGACCAATTCACACATGGTTTCATTAGCACGTTGATCTATTTTATGAACAGGAGTTTTATCTGTGCTGGCATTTTTATAAGCAACTAGAGATGGAACCATTGTATTGAGAATACGAATCTTTGATTTAGATTCTTGAAAAGTCATGGATGTTAATTCATCAGAAAAAAGCTGTGCATCCTTCGTTCGATCTTTTCTATAAATCAATCCATATAGTTGCCCTAGAGAGGTTAGACCACTAAGAGGTTCTAATAATTTAAGCATTCCAAGTGTGCCACGTTGAAACTCTCGACTAGATACAATGTCAGGAGGGATAGGGGAGACTAAGATATCTGCTGCCAATACTGTAGTGTGTTGTAGTGGACTGTTTGCCCCCTGAGAATCAATAATAATAAAATCATAGAAGGAACGTAAATTATCAAGAGCACCTTTTAGAGTAATGCGTCCTGCTGGCATCCCAGTAATCCAATCTTGAATTATTCCGTCAGGATCATTAGAGATCACTATGTCCAGATTGGGAATGACTGTATTTGAAATACAATCTTGTAAGTTACCTTCATTTTTTATGAGTTGTGATAAGCCGCTTTTGGAGTATTTCTTGATGGAGTAGTAAGAAGATAACCCTGGCTGAATATCTCCATCAATTAGCAGTACTTTATATTCAAGATCAACTAGTAACCCTCCGATATTAGCTGCTAGTGTTGTTTTACCTACACCACCTTTGGTTGAACAGATGGTAATAATAATGCTTTGTCTTTCCTTGTTTGCTTCCGAGTTCATGTTGTGGACTCCAGTATCTATATTGTTTAGAATGATGGAATCAGGGATCACGGATGGAATGAGGCTTCCAATATCTCCTCAAACTGTCCTAAGCCCCAGCATTATCGATAAAGTTTAGATTATCGAGCTGGGGCTTTTTTGTGCCTGAAACTTATGTACTGGAGTGTCAAAACGACAGAGGAATCTACATGGGTGTAGATTCCTATTAAGCGTGATTTAAGTATTATTATTTTATAATTAGCAGATCAGAAAAGCATGAAAGAGAGAGCAGTAGACTGTTAATCTATTGGTCCCTGGTTCGAGTCCAGGTCGAGGAGCCATATTCTAAAAGCCCTGTAGATGTTTCTTATAGAAACATACAGGGCTTTTTTTTGCCTTAAAAAGAAGATTAAACGCACTTGCCAAATCTCTTTCAACCATATTGGTAATATTAAAAAGCACCTAACAACAATTACCTAGGAGTCACAGCGAGAGAAAGTTGATTTGAGCTAGATTTTTCACCTATTTGAGGGGAATAGTTGTTCTTTTCATCGAAAATTTAGGAGGGGTGGATCAGGGAGATATCCTATACGTCTTTCGATACCCCTCTTCTACTCTAAGCATTCTTTATAAATAATTACCCCTGACTTCTAAGTTCTTCCAAAGACCAGCGTGGCTTGGGCTGTATAATCGGCTCTTCCCTCTCTCCTGCTTGCAATCTAATTGCACCTGCATAGGCAATCATTGCTCCATTATCGGTGCAAAACTTAAGCCTTGGAAAAAACACATCTGCACCAAGCTCATCAAGTTTTTCTCTTAGACGTTTATTTGCACCAACCCCTCCTGCTACCACCAATCTTTTAATACCGAGTGCTTTTATAGCTCGACGACATTTTATAAAGAGCGTATCAACCACCGCTTCTTGAAAAGCGTGGGCTATATTAGCTTTGCTTTGTTCGCTCTTGTCAGAGTTATTCCATGTCGTTAAGGCGAAGGTTTTTAAGCCGCTATAACTAAAATCCAAGCCCGCATGACGCACCATTGGACGTGGAAAAGTATAGACACCCTCCTCTCCTTTATCTGCAAGCTTTGCCAAAACAGGCCCACCAGGATAGCCCAAACCTAGCATTTTAGCGGTTTTATCAAAAGCCTCACCCACTGCATCATCCAATGACTCACCTAAAATAGCATAATCACCAATGGCTTTAACATGCACCAGCATCGTATGACCACCTGAAACCAATAATGCAACAAAGGGAAACTCAGGCGCAGCTTCTTCTAACATCGGTGCAAGCAAATGTCCTTCCATGTGGTGAACTGCAACAGCAGGGATTTTTAAACCCCAAGCCAATGAACGACCGACTGATGCACCCACCATTAAAGCACCTATCAAACCAGGACCACTGGTATAAGCGATACCATCCAGATCAGAAAGTTTTAGCTTTGCTTCTGCTAGTGCTTCTTTGATTAAAGGGACTGTTTTACGAATATGGTCACGTGACGCAAGCTCAGGCACAACACCACCATATTCAGCATGTAGAGCAACCTGAGAATAAAGTTGATCAGCTAATAACATGCCTTTATCAGTGTCATAAATGGCGACACCAGTTTCATCACAGGATGATTCTATACCTAATACTTTCATGAGTATGCTACTTGAACTATCTACAAAAACAGGAATCAGGTATTCTACCGCCACTTAACACATAACACCAAGCAGGTTTTTGAATGCAAGCAAAACAATCAAAATCATTTTTTACCTCATTGACCTTTCGTAGCGTGCTGATTGGCTTATTAATACTATTGATGCTAATCCCACTTATGATGGTCGATGACATTGTCTCCGAAAGAGATCGCTATTATCATCAGGTTGTCACTGATATTTCTAGAGGCTGGGGACAAGATCAATCTGTTATTGGCCCCGTGCTTGCTGTGCCTTATGTTATACACCAAACTAGCGTAGAAACCATTACTGATAATAATGGCAAAACCAGAACGGTAAGCCGAGATATTTTTAAAGATAGAACCCTGATCATGCTTCCTGAAGTGTTAAATATTGATGTGAAACTAAAAGAAGCGCATCGCAAGCGTGGTATTTATGATTCGCTGGTTTATAAAGCAGATATTCAACTTACGGGGCATTTTGATTTAAGTGACTTACCCACCGAAAGTAATAAATACTCCATTCGCTGGAAAAAAGCCTGGCTAGCGGTGGGTATCAGTGATACCAAAGCGATTAACAGTACAAGCCCACTAGAATGGGATGGTAGCCGAGCAAAGTTTGAACCTGGAACACGCATGACTAAAATTATTGCGAGTGGTTTTCATGCCAGTATGGCAAATACGGCAGCTGGCTCACAAAAAGGTGGCTTGCGTCCTGAATTTAAAATAAAACTCTCCATAAACGGTAGCAAAGGTTTTAGATTTGCACCCTTAGGAGAAACCACCTTTGCTAAAATCTCTTCTGGTTGGTCTCATCCAAGCTTTCAAGGGGATGTATTACCCAAATCAAAAATCACTTCCCAAGCAGGATTTAATGCCGAATGGGTAATCCCGCATTTAGCCAGAAATTATCCACAATCATGGTTAATGACGAAAGAAGAATATAAATTACAAGAGTTAAGCACTGGTGTTGATCTATTTACACCTGTTTCTCTCTATGCAAAGGTCAAACGTGCCGTCAAATATGGCGTGTTATTTATTGGGCTTACCTTTCTTACTTTTTTAGTATTTGAAGTTACCGTCAAAGCAAGGTTACATATCATTCAGTATGCCATTATCGGCTTATCCCTGAGTTTGTTCTATTTATTATTGATTTCTTTATCTGAGCAAATTTCATTTATGATGGCATATATTTATGCTGCCAGTGCGATAGTTGGGATCATCACCCTATATACTTTTACCGTATTAAGAAGCTTTGGCAAAGGCCTGTTTATATTCATTTTATTAGGTAGCTTATATACAGCCTTGTATTTTATTCTACAAATGGAAGACTATGCACTAATCGCTGGCTCAGGCGTAATGCTGTTTGTTTTAGTGATTCTAATGATTGCTACGCGGAATATTCAGCATGATAGCTAGGAGACCGTCTGAGAACTAGGATTGAAGCGAAAATGCCAGAAATGTTATAGGTGAGCTTATCAAAAGAGGCGAATAGGCTACTGTGCTATTCGCGACGCAAGAATATAACACTCCGTCATCCCCGCATGTTTTAAGCAGGGATCTATTTAAACTTTGTGTATAAATTGCGTGTATATATAGCGAGATTCCCGCTAAAAACTTGCGGGAATGACGGATATGGGTGGTACATTTGGGAATGACGACGTAGAGACGCAATGCAGTAGAGACGCAAGCATTGCGTCTCTACGCTACAAAAAATACAAAAAACAGGGGGGATGGGTATCTATTATCTATACTACCCATCCCCCCCTGTTTTTGCATTTTTTATATTTTTATTTTAAGCGTAGTGCATTTAAAACAACTAAAATCGAACTTAATGACATGCCTATGGCTGCCATCCACGGGGCAACCCAGCCCATTGCAGCTATCGGTATGGCAACGACATTGTAGAGTACTGCCCAGCTGAAATTCTGTCGAATTATTGATAGCATTTTTCTGGATAGTTTTACGGCTGAGGGTAGCAACATTAGGTTTTCTGATAATAAAATCATATCTGCACTGGCTTGTGCAAGCTGTGAACCTTTTCCCATTGCAACAGATACATCAGCCGCTGCCAGCACAGGTGCGTCGTTTACACCATCCCCTATCATTGCTACAACGTAACCTTGTGCTTGTAAATTTTGTACATAGCTGAGTTTATCAGCAGGTAATAGTTGTGATTCTGCTTTCTCAATCTCTAACTTTTTCGCTACTGATGATACTGCCAGCGGTGTATCACCACTTAATAGACTAACAACTAAACCCTGCTTTTTAAGTGCTATTACGGTGTCTTTTGCGTCTTCTCTTAGCTCATCTTTTAGCTGAAAAATAGCTAACCAGTCTCCCTGCATTCCAAGATATATGGTGCTTGTTAGCGTATCTTCATTTTGCTTTAGATTCTCAAGCTGTTTTTTAGGGAGTTTTTTTGAGGTTATTTGTGATACGAAATCTTTTGTACCAATGCGATAGGTTCTGTTATTTAGGCGAGCTTCTATACCGCAACCAGACTCAGCTCGGTGTTGGGACATTTCAGCAGGTTTTTGAGACTGATCAATAATGGCTAAAGCTAGAGGATGTTCTGAGGCACTTTCTAGCCCTGCGGCTAAATTGATACATTCTTCTTCACTGAGATCAGCTAGCACTTGAGTGTTTGTCAGTTTTGGCTTGCCGTAAGTTAATGTGCCTGTCTTATCAAAAATAATATGTGTTATTTTGGCAAGTGTTTCGAGTGCATGACCGCGTGTCGTTAAAACTCCTTGCTCGGTTAGATTTCCCGTGGCTGCTGTCAAGGCTGCGGGTGTTGCTAGTGATAGGGCGCAGGGGCAAGTAATCACTAAAACAGATAAGGCGACCCAAAATGCTTGTGTCGAATCGTTAAACCACCAATAAACAAAAACAGTCAAAGCTATTGCCAATAATAAAAGCACAAACCACCCTGCACTCTTATCAGCAAATTTAGCAAGCTTAGGTTTTTCACTTTGGGCACGATCTAACAAACGAATAATTGAAGATAAAATAGTGCTATCTCCAAGTTTGTCTACCTGCATAATCAAAGGGCTTTCTATATTTACTGTACCACCTATTAATTGATCTCCTAAATTTTTGCCACAGGGCATATTCTCGCCAGTGAGCAATGATTCATTAACACTGCTGATACCTTCTAGTACCGTGCCATCAGCGGGAATTGTTTCCCCTGGCTTAATTAAAACTCGGTCAGACAAGGCTAGTTCTGTTGCTGGTATGACAGTTTGTAGCTCTTCTCCGTTAGCAGTAGTATCAAGACGCACAGCGGTATCAGGGAGTAGCCGCACTAAGGCATCTGCCACTTGACCTGCTTTATGGCGTGCGCCCATTTCAAGAAATCGTCCTAGCAGAAGAAAGAAGGTAAACATAACAACAGAGTCAAAATAGACTTCTCCTGTATTTGTAAAAGTTGCCCAAACACTTGCTAAATAGGCACTACCGACGGCAATAGATACGGGGACATCCATGCCAAATACACCACGTTTTAAATCACGCCATGCTGACGTGAAAAACACTTTGGAAGAGTAAAAGACAACGGGTGTCGTAACAATAAGGCTAATCCAGCGTAAGAAGTTACGCATAGATTCTGACATATCAGAGCTTTCACCAATGTAGATAGCAATGGCTGGCATCATGACTTGCATCATACCGACCCCTGCTAATGCGATACGTCTGAGGGCCGCTGATTTTTCCTTTTTTTGCAGGGTTTCGAGTCTACCAGGATCAAAGGGATGTGCATTGTAGCCAATATCGGTGATAGCCTGTAAGACTTCACTGAGTTTAATTTCTTCGTTATTCCATTTTAAACTCGCACGATGAGTTGAATAATTAACACGAAAATCAATCACACCTTTTAGTTTTTTTACATGATTTTCATTGAGCCAAACACAGGCGGCACAAACAATGCCTTCCAAGATCAAAGATGCTTCACGAATGGATGAGCCATCAGCTGACTGCACAAAGCTGTGTTGCAACGCATCACTATCATATATCTGTAATTCAGCAGGAATAAGATCAACTGGCTTTTGTGAATTTTGTGTGCGGTGGCTATAAAAATCGGTGAGATTATTATCAACAATAGCCTGAGCCACAGTCTGACAGCCCATACAACACATTGGCTCTTCTTTATCTTTGATTATAACTTGGTATGAGGAACCTTTCGGAACAGGCAAGCCACAGTGAAAGCAATCTTTAGCCATAAACACTGATTCGCTTGCATATTATGCTTTGAGCATTCAAAAATATAAAAATATGTAAAAAAAGGGGGGGATGGGTATATAGCATTATTCTAATCATATTCAACAAGCTTAATACAAGATCAGTCAATATCTGGTTCACCATCCGTACATTCAGGGCGAACTAGCTTACCATCAATCATAGTGGCTACTTCTGTCTGTCCTTTTATTTCATATTCTTCATTATTTTTTACCACCAATACTTTCATATCCCAACAGCCAGCTAATGGCAGAGTGACTGGTGCAGAATAAACACCCGTTTCAGTCTCTTTAAATTCAAGCGATTGATCACGTTTCATATTAGATGCACGTCTAAAATCAATGGTAACTTTAGCTTTTGTAATAAGCTTTCCTTTTTCATCTTTTGGTTTTAAACGGAATATGCCTTCTTGATTAACCTGTGGTGTTTTGTCCCAACCACCAGTAATCTTCCAACCTCGTTTACGTTGTTCATTTAGTTTAACAACATATTCATCAAATTGTTTTTCTTCATCTTGCAGGTTATTTGAAACTGCACCTGTAAATTGCGAACTAACATTTTTACTGACATCTTCTCCTCTAGGCTCAGGCAAGATTAGCTGGGCTAAACCACCACCTAAACCCGTTGTAGCAAATGAAATAATCACACTATCAACAACAGCAATGAGAATAAAGAATACAACAATAAAAGCTGGTATCCAATGTAAGCCTTTTTTTACACTAGCTTCACCTTCTAGCTGACGACGCTCAGCATGAACGCCTGTAATAATTCCTAAGCCATAAGGAATCATCATAAAAAAAGCAAAGTGTATGGCAAAGACATCAATCCCTGCCCAATGTGTTATAGATAATGGAACATAAACTAACAACATACATGCAGCCGTTGCCAGTGCTGCCATTTTGCCACTCCAATGGAGTACTTTATAAAAGATAAAAAACAGGAAAAAAGCCAGTAAAGAACCTGATCCTAATGTAGTTACTAATGGATAATTATTCATATAAAGATTGACCAATAAAGTGAAACTTTGCAGTGTTAGGAATACAGATTTAATATGTAAAACTTACACCTGAATCTATGAATCCAATGCAGATTCAGGTGTAAATATTTGTATTTCTATTCCTTGTTATGGGATTATAAATTGTGAGTTAATATAAATAGGGTCTTTAATTTTTCCTTCAATAGGCGTAAGAATAAATTGGAACTTTGTACGTTTTGCCAAGCTCTTATTAGGATCTCGTATAATTTTTACACGAATACGCTGTTTTTCATCAGGCTTAAGGGATACATTCTTAATTCCCCCCATATCAAGCACTGCTTCGGGAAGATCCTTTAATGACAAATTAAAACTTTGTTTAAACATAGATTTATTATCAACTTTAACTTCGTAAGCATTCTTAATTCGCCCATCAGATAAGGTGGTATACAATGGGCTACGAATTTGTCTTGCAGTGGCTTCAATAATCTTATGACCGCTCATACTCCACAATAAAAAGAATATAGCACCTAGTGTTGCAATACCATATCCATAAGTTCTTAACTTAAAGAAGTGGGTTTTTCCATGTTTCAAACCATTTTCAGATTCGTAGCGTATTAAACCTCTATCCCATCCTCGTGCATCCATAATTTGATCACAGGCATCTACACAAAGTCCACATTGAATACATTCGTACTGCATACCATCACGTATATCTATACCTGTTGGGCAAACTTGCACACAAAGTCCACAATCAACACAATCACCAACACCTGCATCATGTCTAGCTTCTTGTGTTTTAAGTGCTTTAATGGGTTTAGCGCGCCCCTGCTTACCTTCACCCCTTTCAGGGTCATAGGTAGGTACTAAGGTATCTTTATCAATCATTACACTCTGAAAACGAGCATACGGGCAAACATGCTGACAAACCTTTTCTCGCATCAAACCTGCGGCAATATAGGTTGTAGTCATTAAGCCAAAAGCGGTGATATATGCAGCTGATGGGGCTTGACCAGTAAAGAATTTCACAATAAGATCAGGTGCATACCCCCAAAAAAGCACAAAGGTTAGACCTGTCCAGAAAGCAAAAAACAACCAAATCAGATGAGTACTACCTTTCTTGATTATTTTCTCTTTATTCCAAGGTTGCTTATCCAAACGAACTCGTTTGACTCGATCTCCTTGGATCATTTTCTCAACTTCACGAAACGCATCTGTCCAAAGTGTTTGGAAACAAAAATAGCCACAAAATGCACGACCAACTAAGGCAGTTGAAAAGAATAATAATACTGCTGCTAGAAATAATAATGCGGCAAGCCAAAAAATATCTTGAGCATAAACAACCAAGCCAAAAATGTAGAATTTTTTGGCAACCAAATCAAATAAGACAGCCTGATTTTCTCCAACAGGTCGTGACCAAGGAATCCACGGTAATATAAAAAAAACCGCATAAGCCAAATATAAAACAATAGATTTAAATGAGCGAAAACGCCCCTTAATCGAACGTGGATGAATCTGAATACTTTCTGCAACAACAGGGATTGGAAAATCTTTCATTGTAAATATCTTCCTAAAGAAAAGGGGCAATAGTAACGATTACATTAATGTAAAAAAATGTTATTTATCAATCGTTTTATTAAATAAAACACATTATTCTGAATCCGTGAACTAGGAGGCTGTCTGAGAACTAGGATTAAACGAAAATGCCAGAAATAATTGAAGAATAAAAAACGGCCGGTAATACCGGCCGTTTTTTATTTCTTGAGAATCGGTATTATTGTGATAACAATTTTAGATAAGCCACAAGTACTTTAATCTCATCATTACTCAAGCGTGATTCCCATGAAGGCATTTCACGTTGTATTCCACCAGCAATTACCGTTTTAACAGCTTCAACTTTATCTTCTACTGTTTTAGCTTCTGGAACATGCGCTTGTGTCCAAATTTTATCAGTTAAATTAGCAGAACCTAACGCCTTCATACCCGTAGCCGCAGGAGTATGACAGCCTGAACAGCCTTTAGTATTAAAAATTTCCTTACCCTTAGAGGCAAGTTCCTGATTAACCTTTTCACCAGAAAGGCTTAATACATAGTTAGCCGCTTCCGTGATTTCTTCAGCCGATAAAATTGCTTTGTGTGCGGGCATATTACCTTTACGCCCTTTTCTAATGGTTGTTTCAATATCAGCGGCATCACCACCCCATAACCAAGCATCATCAACTAAATTTGGGTAGTTTCCACGAACACCTTGACCACCAGATTGATGACAAGCGGCACAATAGTCACCAAAGATGCCTTTACCATAGGCAAGTACAAAAGCACTTTTCCCAGGATCTTTAACAACATCGGCTAATGGCATTGCCGCGACGGCTTTAACCATCTCTTGAC
>Ga0256840_1001556_pt1 | contig 21321 bp, 19 predicted proteins | sample 355202metaG_FD_185969 | JGI IMG/M metagenome (GOLD analysis project Ga0256840, IMG submission 185969) | Hydrothermal vent microbial communities from Mid Atlantic Ridge, Atlantic Ocean - 355-202 | ecosystem: Environmental > Aquatic > Marine > Hydrothermal vents | place: Atlantic Ocean: Mid...
GCACCCCCTCAGCCCCCAGGTGACCCGGAAGCTGCGTGAAAGCCGCCGCTACGGCGACATCGAACCCGATCCCCTGGCCGGCACGGCCATCAGCCGGACCGGAGAGGACAGCGCTATTCTGGACCTGCGGCCGGATGCTGTTCCCGGCCCGGCGGCACGGACCAGTGCGCATCATCCCTATCTCATCCTCTCACGTCCCATGCCCGATGCGGGCTGGACCGTTCATATCCTCAGCGATCTCTCCCATGTGGACACCTATGTGCTCAACTCCATGCTCCTGGCCGGGATCTTCCTGGTCTCCCTGGTCCTGTCCGGCATGCTTCTCTACAACCGCAGAAAGGCCAGGCAGGAGCGCATTCTCCTCGAGCAGCGTTCCCGGCAGATGCTCAAGGAGGCCAATGAACAGCTCGAGATCAAGGTACGGCAGCGCACCCGTGAGCTGACCATGATCAACAGGCGGCTGCAGGAGGAGATAGAAGAGCACAAACGCACGGAACAGGAACTGCGCGCCACCCAGGACGAGCTGGTCCAGGCGGGCAAGCTCGCCGCCATCGGCCAGATGGCGGCCGGCATCACCCACGAGATCAGTCAACCCCTGTCGGCGATCCGTATCTATGCCGAGAACGCCTGCATTTTCCTCGACCAGGATCAGCCCGAGGAGACCAGGGCCAATCTGGTGGACATAACCCAGGTCATCGGCAAGATGTCTGAAATCACCTCGCACCTGAAGACCTTTGCCCGCAAATCCCACGATCCGCCGCGACCGGTGCCCCTGGCAGGACCGGTCAACAGTGCCCTGACCCTGCTGGGTCTGCGCCTCCGCAAGCATACCATCCACCTGACTGTCGATATCACCGATGACAACCTTCAGGTGGTCGCCGACCCCATCCGGCTGGAACAGGTTCTGGTCAACGTCATCGGCAATGCCATCGATGCCGTGACAGGCAAGGAAAAACGGGAGATCTCCATCCGGGCAGCGACGGACAGCGGCAAGGACGTGGTGCGGATCACCGTGGTTGACTCCGGCCCGGGAATAGATCACAATCACCTGGAGAGATTGTTCGACCCATTCTTCACCACCAAGGCAGAGGGCAAGGGGCTGGGGCTGGGGCTGTCGCTCTCCCGGGCCATCATCCGGGAGTTCGGCGGCTCGATCCGGGCGGAAAACCATCCCGGAGGCGGCACTGCCATGCATATCGAGCTGCGGGCCGCCGGCCCGGAACAGGAGTTGTAGCAGATGAACGGCAAGGGGCAGATCGTTGTCATCGACAACGACGAACACGTATGCAAGGCGGCCGGCCAGGCCCTGATGCTGGCAGGCTATGATGTCCGTTGCCACAACGACGGCAGGGAGGCACTGGAGGATCTTTCCCTGCAGTGGCCGGACACCGTGGTCTGTGACGTCAAGATGCCGGACGTGGACGGGTTTGACGTGCTCCACCATGTGGTGGAACTCGATCCGGACCTGCCGGTGATACTGATCACCGGCCACGGCGATGTCAGCATGGCGGTGCGGGCCATGCGGGAGGGAGCCTATGATTTCATCGAAAAGCCCCTCTCCTCGGCACGGCTCACCGATGTGGTGGGCCGGGCGGTGGAAAAACGGCGCCTGGTCATGGACAACCGGAGCCTGCTGGCCGAGGTCCGGCGCAAGGACAACCTGGAATCGCTCATCATCGGCCGCAGCAGGCCCATTATCCAGCTTCGCGAGGCCATTCTCAATGTAGCGGATACGGATGCCGATGTCCTGGTGATCGGTGAAACCGGCACGGGCAAGGAGCTGGTGGCCCGATGCCTGCACGAACAGAGCAGACGGCAGCAGGGCCGTTTCATCGCGGTCAACTGCGGTGCCCTGCCCGAGGCGATCATTGAAAACGAGCTGTTCGGGCACGAGCCAGGCGCCTTTACCGGCGCGGACCGGGTGCATGTGGGGAAGTTCGAGCAGGCCTCCGGCGGAACGCTGTTCCTCGATGAAATCGAAAGCATGCCCCTCGCCCTGCAGGTCCGTCTGCTGCGGGTCCTGCAGGAACGCTCCATCGAACGACTCGGCGGCCGGGAGAGCATTGCCCTCGACCTGCGGGTCATTGCCGCCTCCAAGCAGGACCTGCTCGCCCTGAGTGAACAGGGAAAATTCCGTGCCGATCTCTACTACCGGCTCAACGTCATCACCCTGCACAATCCGCCGCTGCGCACCAGGATGGAAGATATTCCCATGCTGTTCACCCACTTTCTCCACAAGGCCGCCAAACGGCTGGACCGGTGCCCGCCGGAGCTCTCCCCGACGCTGTTGCAGAAACTCATGCGGCACCGGTGGCCCGGCAACGTCCGCGAGCTGCAGAATGCCGCCGAACGTATGGCCCTGGGCCTGGGCCAGAACTGCGCGGTACTCGGACCCGATGACGAAGGGGAGACAAAGCAGCCGCTGACCGCCCAGCTCGCAGCCTTTGAAAAGTGCATCCTTGAACAGGAACTCCTGGCCAATCGCGGCAGGATCAGCAAAACCTGCCAGACCCTCCAGCTTCCGAGGAAAACTCTCTATTACAAGCTGAAAAAATATGGCATCAACCGCCGGGACTTCCAATGACCCCCGACAAAGTGCGCAACTTTTTCCCCATCTTGACAATCACGCCGGGTCAAAACTGACCCATTTTTGCCGGCGACCCACTATCCCACGTCCCGCGCCAACACGGTCGACACTGCGCTAACAGACCGGCCCGGCTCCCGATACCGCAGTGCCGGGAGAGACCTTCGTGGCAATGCCCCAGTAATTCCGGCCTGATCCTGACCGGTTCCGGCATCCCTTCCCAGCCGGCCCCATCCCGTTTTCCCCGATGTTCCCGGCCGTTGCCGCCACCCTCCGGACTGGACCCGATCTTGCTATTTCTTCCTGTATCACCGTCCCTGTTCCCGCTGTTGGCTCCCTGACATCTCCGGGGAGACCAATGCGCGTCGTGTCTTTCTAACCCCATGAACCAAAAGGAGGAGTTATGAAGTATCCAGGTCTGCAGACGGCAAGGAGCCTGATGGCGGCACTCTCCGCCGTCCTCATGCTCGTCACGCTCTCTTTTGCCCAAAGTCCCGATTCCGCCTCACCCACGCTGAGGCGGGTCTATGCGGACAAGGTGCTGCGGGTCGGCGTCAATCCGCTGTTCAAACCCTTTTCCTTTGCAAAGGACGGCAAACGTACCGGCGTGGATATCGAGATCGCCAACCTGCTGGCGGAAAAACTCGGGGTCCGGGCGGAAATCATCGTGCCCAGGTCCTTTTCCGAACTGATTCCCATGCTGCAGACGGACAGGATCGACATCATCATCGCCGGGATGAGCATCACCTTTGACCGGGCAAAACTGGTGGATTTCTCCACCCCCTATTTTGAAACCGGCCTCTCCATCCTGCTCAACAAGACCAGGGCCGCACGGTTGGGCATCTCCGGCGTGCCGGACTACACGGCCATGACCAGGGAACTGGCCGGCAACGGCAAGGCCGACCAGCTCGTCATCGCCGTGACCGAGGGCAAGGCCCCCCAGCGCATCGTGCCCCGTTTTTTCCCCAAGGCCACCATCAAGGCCTTTCCCAGCAATGAGGCCGCGGCCCAGGCAACCCTGGAAGGCAAGACCGACCTCATGGTCCATGATGAGATCTTTCTCAAGGTCTGGCTGAAAGAACATGCCAGGGAGGCCCGGTTCCGTCTCGCCGTACTCGATCCCCCCTTCAAGCCGGACTACTACGGGATGGCCATCCGCAAGGGCAACCAGGAATTTCTCAACATGCTCGCCGTGTTCAACATGGAGCTGCAGGCCAACGGGTATGTGGGACAGTTCATGAATCACTATCTGCCGGTCACCACACGGGTCAGCACCCGCAGCTACAACATCAACGAAGACTATTACGGAGGCGACTGATATGGGGGAGAAAAAAAAGGGTCTTGACCTGCAGTGGAAAATTCTTATCGGTATTGTACTGGGCATCGGCCTGGGTATCGGTATCAACATGGCCATGGGCCCGGGTGTGACCTCGGGACCGGTCTATATCACCAAGATCATCTTCAAGTACGGCGGCGATATCTTCATCCGCCTGCTCAGGATGCTCATTGTCCCCCTGGTCTTCGCCTCCATCTACATGGCGGTGGCCAACCTGGGTGATGTCCGCACCCTGGGCAAGATCGGCGGCCGCACCATCGGGTACTACATGCTTACCACGGCCCTGGCCGTTCTTGCCGGCCTTATCGTGGTCAACCTGATCAACCCCGGCCTGGGCATCGACAAGGAGGCCCTTTCGGCCCTCAACATCGGCACCGAGGTGCCGGCCAAGGTCAGCAGCCAGGGCGTCGGCGAGCGCAGCGCCGTCATCATCATCATCGACACCTTTGTCAACATGATCCCCAAGAACGCCGCTGCCGCCTTTGCCAAGGGCAACATCCTGCAGATCATCTTTTTCACCATGTTTCTGGGCATCATGTCGTCGATCGTCGGCCGCGATTCCGAGCCCATGACCAGGGTGATCAATGCCATTGACCGGATCATGCAGAAAGGCGTCATGATGATTATGATCATCTCGCCCTATGCCATCTTCATGCTGGTGGCCGCCATCTTCATGGATCTCGGCTTCCCGGCCCTCAAGGCCCTGGGCAAGTACGCCCTCACCGTTCTCCTGGGCCTGTTCATCCACGGCTTTGTCACCCTGCCCATCCTGGTGCTGGTCTTCGGCAAGTACAACCCCTTCAAACTGCTCAAGGCCCTGTCACCGGCCATGATGACCGCCTGGTCCACGGCCTCCAGTGCCGCCACCCTGCCGATCACCATGAGCAACCTGGAAAAACGGGCCGGCGTCGAGCCGCGCATCGGCAACTTTGTCCTGCCCCTGGGCGCGACCATCAATATGGACGGCACGGCCCTCTACGAATCCGTGGCCGTCATCTTCATCGCCCAGCTCCTCGGCGTGGACCTGACCATGGGCATGCAGATCGTCATCTTCATCACCGCATCATTGGCCGCCGTGGGTGCCGCCGCCATCCCGGGAGCCGGCCTGGTCACCATGGGTATCGTCCTCACCGCCGCGGGCCTCCCTCTGGACGGCATCGGCCTGATCCTGGCCATCGACCGGATCCTCGACCAGTTCAGGACCGCCATCAATGTCTGGGGAGACGCCACGGCGGCAATCGTGGTCGGCCGGGGTGAAAACGCGATCCACGAGGTGATTCCGGAGCCCGAGGCATAGTGGCACAGCACAACTTCACAAGGAGAGACACAAATGGAATTCCCGAAACAGATACATGATTTCATGCTGCATGATGTCGCCGGACGCTGGACCTACAAGGGCAATGAACTCCGGAGCGCCCACTATATCCGCCTGGGATCCAGGATGAGTCTGTACATCCAGACCATCGCCGACCGGGAGGGAAATGTCGAGTACATGATCCGCCTGCGTGACTCCTATGTGCATGGCGGCATCACCACCCTGGAGGAGGCCGTTGCCGTGGCCAGGGAGATCATCGAGGAGAACAAACTCTTCATCGAGGAGACAAGCCTCTGATTTCCTGACCGGCGACACCTTTCCCCGGATAAAAAAAATGCCTGCCGCCGGTACACGGCGGCAGGCATTGCACAGCCTGTCCCGGACATTTCACAGCAGGCCGGCGGCCGCCCTGTCCGCCGCCTTGAGCCAGCCCGAGACGTCGGCGGCGCGGGTGGTCTGCTCCGCGGTCCTGATGACGGCCCCGGAGCGGACCTCCACCATGCGCAGGTCGATGCGCAACTGCTCCCCCACCCGCTGAAAACCGCCAAAGACCATGAGCCGGGCGCCGACGATCCGGCCGATCTCCAGCCGCGACCCCTCGCTGGCCAGGGAGGACGAGCCGATATGCAGCTCCTCCAGGGCCAGGAGCAGTTTCTGCCGTTCCACCAGAACATAGCCCCCCCGCTGCAGGGTGTCCATGACCCGGGCGGTCAGCATCCCGCCCATCTCCTCCAGCACGGGGCCGGACTCGACACTCATGTCCTCCAGGTCCCAGACCGCGACCACCGATCCCCTGCCGTAGACAGGCGGGCTGTAGGCGGCCGGCCGCGGCGCGCCACAGGCCGCCGGCAGAAGGAGAAGAAAGAGCAGAAGAAGCCTAGAGACGAACGGTTGCATCCTTCTTCTCCCTGTCCCCGGCCGGGGCGGTGAACTCTTCCTCCACCTTGTTGTCCCGGGCCAGGGTGCGTTGCGATTCCGTAATCCCGGCAAAACAGAGATCCGGCTCCACCCGGACCACCTCGAGCCGGCCCACGGTTTTCGGCAGACCGCGCAGGGTCCGGCCCTTGTAGGTGACGGGCTCGGCCTCCTCGAGCACCCTGAACCTGGTGCCGTTCACCACCCCCTGGTTGGATCCGAGGTTGATCATGACCTGGTCGCCGTTGACCTGGACGATGAAGCCCCTGAGCGGATAGGTGCGGATGATGGTCTCCAGGATCCGCCGGTTCAGCCAGTCGCTCGCATCCTCGATGTCCGTCGCATTGGCGGCCAGTTTTCTGGTCAGCACGCGGGGGATGGTGGTGGTCTCGGTGTCGATCAGCCTGAGATTGAGCAGGGTGGAATCGGGAAGATGGAGCAGGGACCCGGTGCTGACGATCCTGGCGGCGAGGATCCGGCCGAGCTTGAGCGCGGTCTCGGGATCGGCCAGCTCGGACGAGCCAAGATTGAGTTCGGCGAGAAGCTGGTCCATGATGGCCCGCTCCACCACCCTCACCCGTCCCGAGCGGCCAAGCAGGTCGCTGAGGCGGGAGGTCAGGACCATGGACATGCCGTCCCGTTCGGCAAGGCCGCCCTTTTCCTGGAAATCGACAAAGGAGACGACCATGGGCCGCGAGGTCCAGGTGTCCTTGCTGCCGAAGAAGGGCAACGGCTTCTTCTGATGCCGGAACCGCTCGGCAAGCTCCCTGACCAGGGTGTCGATCCGCTTCTTCCTTGCCGTATCCCGCTGCAGGTCGATGAGTTCCTGGGCCTTGCGGGCCAGGATGGCGGCAAAGGTGTCGTTCCTGTTCACCGCCATGGCCTGCCGGTAGCTGGCCAGGGCCTGGTCCAGTCTGCCCTCCTTCTGAAAGGCGACCCCCTTGTTGGACATGGCCTCGATGTACCAGGGGTCGATCTCCACGGCCTGGTCATAGAGCTGCCGGGCCTGCTGGTAGTTCTCCAGGCCGGCATACAGGCGGCCGAGCTTGTTGAAGGCCACGGCCTTCTGAAAGCTCTCCCCTTCAGGCTTCTGCACCGCCTTCCTGTATTCCGCCTCGGCGGCCTCTTTCCTGTCCTGGCTGTAGAGGATATCTCCCTTGACCAGGTTCACGTATCCCCGTTCCGGCGCCTTTTTCTCCACCTCGTCCGCCAGGGCCACGGCCTTTTTGGTCTCACCCTTGCGGGCATAGACAGCCACCAGCCCCTCCTTGCCCAGGATCTCGCCCTTGTCCTTTTCCTTTGCAACCTCCCGGAACACCTGCTCGGCCTCGTCCACCTTGTCCGCCTTCAGGGCGGCATAGCCATAGATGGTCCTGGCCTTGAGGTTGTCCGGGTTCTTTTCCTGGACCTCCCTGCTGATCGCCTGGGCAACGACCAGGTCATCGCGCTGCAGCTCATGCTCGGCCAGACTGACCAGCATCTGTTCGGTACTCTCGCCGCCACCCTGGAACAGGTCGATGACCTTGAGGCCGGGGCCGAGGATGCAGATGGTGGGCAAGACCACCTGCGCCTGGTAGAGGGCGCTGATCTCGCCATTGTCCAGCATCACCGGAAAGGCGGTTTCATGCTCGACGATGAAATCCGAGACCTTCCCCTTGGCCGAGGTGGTGATCCCCCAGACCAGCAGGTCGGTATCGGCGAACCGTTTTTTCAAGCGGTTCAGGGCCAGCAACCCCTCCACGCTCGACGGCGAGGTGGTATCGAAGAAATAGAGCACGATCAGCGAGTGTTCCTTCATGGCCGACAGGGTATGCTGCCGGCCATAGACATCCTGGAGGGAAAAATCAGGGGCCTTTTTTCCGGTGGTGATCTCCGCATGGCCGGTCCGGGAAACCGACAGGGCCATGCCCGGCAGCAGGCACAGCAGCAGTACGATCCTGGCAAGATGTTTCATGGTCTTCCTCCGATGACAAGAAGCCGGGAGCCGGAGACAGCATCCCGACCTGGTTGCCGCCCGCGGCGTTTGTGGCGATGGACTCCGTCCGTGGTTTCGGTTTTCATTTCCATGAGCGCTTCTTTTCGTGACAGTTCACCGCTATCGCCAACTATCTGAAAATAAAAACTTTTACTTCTTTTCCGGCAGCAGCCGCACCGACAGGGGGACCTCCCCGCCCCGGCTCAGATCGAGCTGCGCCTTCCAGTCCAGGTAATTGGCCAGCGTGAGCCGGACCTCGTACTTGCCGGCCGCAAGCCGCAGCCTGAGCGGTGTCCTGCCGCGCAGGGCACCATCAATATAGAGGCTGGCCCCGGGCGGCCGCGAGCTCATCTTCAGCAGGGTGGTCAGGGCCGCTGCCTTTTTTTCTTTACCGGCCGCACCACCCTGCAGCCGGCCGGCAGACTGTGCGGGCAGGACCTGCTCCTGCTCCCTGCCGGTCGAGCTGCCGGCCGCCTGCCCGGTTGTCCGGCCGCCGGCCGGTTCGGTCCGCCTGCTGCCGGAGGGCAGCGTGGCCGGAACCGGTTTGGGCGATGTCCGGGGCCGGAGCTGAAAGATATCCTCTCCCCCCGGTGCCGCCGGCGGCAGAAGAGATCCCTTTTCAACCCTGTCGCGCCTGTCGCGGCCGGCGGGCTGCTGCTCGGCCGGTTGTCCCTTGCCGGCAGCGGAGATTACCTTCCGTTTCGTCTTCCGCGGCCGCACGGTAACCGTTTTCACGGCCTTCTCCCGAGTTGCCGGAACTGAAACCTCCGGACCCCGGGTCGTCTCCTGTTGCGCCGGGGGCTGTTGCGGCCGGATTTTCGCCGGCAGGATCGACTCGGGCTGCCGCTGCTCCGCAACCGGCTTCTTCCGGGTCACGGGCGCGGGAAGTTCCACCTGCCTGGGTGCGCCGGGCGGACGGAACAGGAGAAAGTAGCCGCCCGCACCTGCGGCAGCGAGCAGGAGGAGCACAAGCAGCGGCAGGATGGAACGACGCCGGGAACGCGCATTCCCGGCCGCTGTCGGCTGTCCGGCCGTCCGGCATTCGCGCAGGGCCCGGGCCAGGTCCCTGCCGCCGGCATACCGCTTTTCCGGCCTCCTGTCCATGGCCCGCATGATGACCCTGGACAGTTGCGGCGGCACTTCGCTGTTGATCTCTGCCGGCGGCGGTGGCGTATCCTGGCTGATGGCCCTGAAGAGGGCGGCCAGGCTGTCCCCCGTAAAGGGCCGGCAGCCGGTGGTCAGCTCGTAGAGAATGACTCCCAGGGAATAGATGTCCGAGCGGCCGTCCACCGGCTGTCCGGCCACCTGTTCCGGCGACATGTAGACGGGTGTGCCCAGGATCTCGCCGGCCCGGGTCATCTGCTGGCCGCCCGGGTCCTCGATATGGGCGATGCCGAAATCCGTGACCCGGACCGTGCCGTCGTCGGCGACCATGATGTTGGGCGGCTTGATGTCACGGTGGACGATGCCCCTGCCATGGGCATAGTCCAGGGCCTCGGCCACCTGAATACCGATGTCGATGATCTCCGGGATAGTGAAGGTGCGCCGCGCCATCAGCTCGTCGAGCGACGTTCCCTCGAGGAACTCCATGGCGATGTAGATGGTGCCGTGATCCCGGCCGATGTCGTAGACCGTGACGATGGCCGGATGGGAAAGCCGGCCCACGGCACGGGCCTCCTTGAGGAACCGCTGCACGAAGTCCTCCGAGGTGACCCGGTCCTGCCGCAGGACCTTGAGGGCCACCTGGCGGTCGATGCCGGGGTCGTGGGCCAGGTAGACGACGCCCATGGATCCGCGTCCCAGCTCGGAGACGATCTCGTACCGGCCGTACTTCATAACTGCTCTTTGAGAAAGCCGACAATGGTTTCCAGGGGGATCAGGAAACCGATCCTGTCCGTGCCCCGGTAGCGCCCCTTGACCATGCCCACCAGCCGTCCTGTCGCGTCGAAGACCGCGCTGCCGCTGCTGCCGGGCCGGACCTCCATGGCGACCTGCCAGTAAGGCAGGTCACCGGCCCGGCGCGGCGGCGCGTTGACCGTGCCGGTATTGACGGTGCCCCGCAGGTTGACCGGGCAGCCGATGGCAAAGACCTGCTCCCCCATGCCCAGCAGGTTGCGGCCGCCGGTGACATCGACGGCCCTGTCCACAGAGGCATTGATCCGGATCAGGGCGAGATCCCTGGCAAAGTCGGCCTTGAGCACATCACCCCGGAACCGGAGGCCGGTGGCAGTGGTGACCCGCACCTCCTCGTGTTCCTTCAGGTCATGGGCCGTGCACAGGATCAGGCCGTCGGGATCGACAAAGAAACCCGATGACTGGAAGAAACGGCCCCGGCTGCGGGCATGGATACAGACAATGGCCTCGATCCGCTCCAGCACCGGCAGGGGAAAGGCCCCGGCCTCAGCAGCAGGGGTGGCACGCGAGAGTTCGAGGTGGTCGCGGACTGCCCGGTCGAGCCCCGCAAGGCTGTCGTCGGCCGCATCGCCGCTGTAGCGGATCCGGGCCGTGGTCGCAAGCGGTGTATCGGCCCGGAGCACGATATCCCAGTCGACACCGGTGCCGCGGGCAGTGATCCGCATCTCCCCGGATGGCAGGGAATTCTCGAACACGGTCAGGCCGGCGCCACTCAGCCATCGGCCGAGGACACGTTCTGTCTCGGCCAGGGGCAGGGGGATATTCTTCGTCACCTCCGCTGCAACCGGGCCGGCCACTGCCGGGTGGACGGTCGGCAGGCCGGCAAGAAGGACCACCAGGAAGAGCCACAGGCCGCGCATCAGCCGACCTCCACCAGGGCAACGGTGATATTGTCAGGGCCGCCCGCCGCCCTGGCCGCGGCGATACAGCGGGACACCTTGTCGGACAATGGCCGGGCACCGGCGAGAATGGCGATCATGGTCTCTTCGTCCACCATGTCGGAGAATCCGTCCGTGCAGAGAAGAAACAGGTCGCCGCCCAGCAGGGGCCCGGAGATGATATCCACGGCCAGCTCGCTCCGGACACCCACGGCACGCAGAATCACGTTCCGCAACCGGCTGCTCCTGGCCTCGTCCGCACTGATGATCCCTTCGTCGAGCTGCTGCTGGATCAGGGAATGGTCGCGGGTCAACTGTTGCAGCCGGCCCTGCCGGAACCGGTAGGTCCGGCTGTCGCCGATGTGGCCGAGCACGAAACCATCCGGGTGCAGCAGCAGCAGTTCGGCGGTGCATCCCATGCCGGCATGGTCCGGATGTGCTGCTACATGGCGAAGAATGGCCTCGTTGGCGGCGGCAAACACCTTTTTCACCAGGGCACGGGCCTGCGCCTCCGTGCGCGGCGGCACCGGTGGCAGGAGCTCGGCGGCCGTGGCTGCGAACAGGTTGCTGGCGATCTCGCCGGCCGCGGCTCCGCCCATGCCGTCGGCCACCAGGAAGAAACCGCGACCAGCGTCCACCCGGCAGGCGTCCTCGTTGGAACGGCGCCGCAGGCCGATATCCGTCTCTGCCCAGGCAGTTATGCCCTCCATTGTTCCTGTCCCCCGACAGACACCTGTTTCCCCCGTGACGACAGCCTGGTCCGGTTGCCGCCCAGCGGGTCGTTCTCTAACACTTATCGAAAAAAGTCTTCAAATACAATGGGATTCTGCTATGATATGCGGGAAAAAGACGGTATGCTGTGCAAAACGATACCAGTGCAAACCGGCTGATACAGCTCCCGATCCCCCGACCTTCCGATGCCCATGCAGCACCCCCCCGAGATCCAGGTACAGCTCATCCACATCGACGGACCGATGAAGGGAGAGATCCGGGAATTCTCCGGCCCGGTCATCACCCTCGGCAGACACCCGGACAACGATGTGGTCTTTCCGGCCGGGATGACGGTCATCTCCCGCCGTCACGCGGAGATCCGGCGGGAGGGCAACCGCTTCCGCCTCCTTGACCATTCCACCAACGGCACCTATGTCAACGGCCGCCGGGTGGAAGACACCTTTCTCAAAGACGGCGACGTCCTGATCATCGGTACCGACGGCCCGAAGATCAGCTTTCTCACCACCGTGGCCACCGGCGCCGCCCCGGACCGGCCGGGGAACGACGAACAGGAACGGCAACCATCCCCGGAGATCCCGGAATCGCAACCGGACGCGCCGCCGCCATCCCTGCCGAAGGAACCGGCCGTCCAGTCACCGCGACCCGCCGCCCCGGCCGGAGACAGCAACCAGCCGGCACCGCAACCGGCCACCATGGCCCGGCCCCTTGTCATCCAGTATGGCGCTGTCCTCAAGACCTTCAGGTCTTTGCCCGTGACCATCGGCCGGGGGCCTGACTGCGATTTTCCCCTGGACCATCCGGCAATGCAACCCCGCCATGCCAGGATCTTCTTTGACCAGGGCCAGTACCGGGTCAGCGACCTGACCGGCCGCGGCCTGGTGACCGTCGACCGGCAGCCGGCCGGTGAGGGTGCCGTCCTGGCACCGGACAGCAGGCTCGACCTCTCGCCCTCCGGTCCCGCCTTCCAGTTTCTGGGCGATGGCCGGCTGGCGGAACTGCCCGACGCCGGCCCGCAGGGTGCCCGCAGGGACGCCCGGCCGGCCGCAGCCGCCCCGGCCCGGCCATCCTCTGCAGCCGGCAGGGGCAGGAAGATCGTTCTCATCGCCATCCTCCTCGTCCTGGCCGGCCTGGCGGCGGGCGCGGCCCTGCTCTTTTTCGCGGGAGGACAGGGCGCCGACACCGCGGGTCCGCTCATGCGGCGTCTGCACGAGGCAGGAGAGTATCTTCGCAGCCTGCTGTCCGGCTGACCATCATCCCCGGCAGGAGGTATCCCATGCGGGCCCCGAACATCCCCTACACCATCCTCGCCCTGGCGCCCTTCACCGCTGCCGACAAACAGGCATGGCAGGAGCAGCCGCTTTCCTTTGACCGGCAGGAGCCGGACCGGGCCATGGCCCGGCTCCGCCCTGCCTGCTCCATCCTGCTGCCGGCGTCCCTCTGCCCGGCCTCCGGTCTCGAGCTGACCTTCCGCCGTTTCCGGGATCTCACCCCGGACGGCCTGGTGGCGGGCCAGCCCTTTCTGGCGGATCTCGCCGCGGCGGCTGATTTTCTCGACACCGCCCGCAGACGGGGGCTGGAGGGGCCGGAGATCATGGCCGGCCTGCAGAAGTGGCCGGACCTGCCGCCGGTCGCCCTGCCGGAGACAGGAGCCGGCAAGGCCCCGCCAGGCCCCACCGATGCCGCTGATCCCCTGGACAGGATCCTCTCCATGGTGGCCATACCTGACAGGGGTACCCCCCCGGCCACCGGGATCTCGGCAACGGGAAACCCCTACCGCCGGATCCTGGCGGAGATCATGACCCTCATCTTCCAGGATCCCGGCTTCCGCGCCATGGAGGCGGCCTGGCAGGGCGTCCGGATCCTCGCCGCCCAGGGCGGCCTGCACGCCAATGTCCGCCTCCGCCTGCTGCCCGTCATCCCGGCGACCCTGGAAGAGACCCTGGCCGCGCTCCCGGACCGGCTCCTCGACGACCCGCCCGCCCTGCTGCTCGCGGACTGCGCCCTGGACAGCTCCAGCCGTTCCCTGCGCCTGATGGAAGCCATTGCCCGCTGCGGCCACACCCTCCTTGTTCCGGCCCTGGCCTGGGTAACCGAAAAATTCTTCCACATCGACTCCTGGCAGGACCTGGACCGTCTCGCCTTTCTGCCCCACCACCTCGACGGCCAGGAATATGCCAAGTGGCGGCGGCTGCAGCGCTCCGGGGCCGGCCGCTGGCTTGGCCTGCTCTGCAACCGGTTTCTGTATCGTCCCCCCTATGGCCCGGACAATCCGTCCCGCAGGGTCGATTTCCGGGAAAACGAGCTGCCCTGGATCGCCCCGGTCTGGGCCGCGGCCTGCCTGGCGGGCCAGGGAGTTGCCGCCACCGGCTGGCCGGCCGGGATCAACGACCGCCGCCATCGGCAGCTCACGGACCTGGCCCTCGACCGGGCCCGGCGCCATCCGGCCCCCCTGGAAACACTGTTCAGCGACTCCCGCCTGGAGCAGCTCGCCGGCAGCGGCATCATGGCCCTAGCCACTGCCAGGGGAACGGACAGGGCCTGGATTCAAGGAGATGTCATGATCCCGGCCAGTGTGCGTTTCTCCTACCAGGCCCTGGTGAGCCGCCTGGCCCGGTTCATGCTCTGGTGCCGGGACCGGTTGGACGAGGAAATCGGAGCCGATGGCCTGGCGCCGGCGATCAGAAACAGTTTCCGCCTCTTCAGGGAACGGCAGGGCGACACCACCGGCGGCGAGCTGGAGGTCTCGGTGGCCACGGGAACGGCCGACCGGCAACCAGTGGTTCGCATCCAGTGGTCGCCGCCACCTGCCCTCCTCCGCTCCGGGGAGAAGATCGTTCTCGAGCTGCCATGGTGACCCCGGCATCCGTCAGGGCAGCTACCCGGCGCGCAGGGCCTCCCGGAGAGGATCGGGAATGGCGTCGATGGCGTCCTTCTCGATCAGCTCCTGGAAGGCAGGAATGCCCGAGAGCTGGGTCACCTCGACGATGAAATCGTCCGGCGGCAGGAAGGTCTGCAGCGGCGCGGTCAGCACCACGGCCTCCAGGCCGCCCAGGTCGGCAAACCTGTGCGTCTCGACCCGGTAATTGAGGTCTTCGAGCAGCCGGCCCAGGGCCGGAAAATATTCCAGAAACAGGACCATGGCCAGGTGACTGAGCAGGGCCTGGCGCATGTCATCGGGCTGCCGGGCCTCGGAGCCGTCCAGCATGGCCTTGAGGCGGGCCAGGGGACACTCGCTCTGAAAGGAGATGACGAAACGGGTGGCCGAGGTGATCAGCACCGACCTGTCGCTGTCGCCCTCGAGGGTGAGCCAGTACTGGAACGGCGTACTCTCCAGGAAGTTGGATATCGGCGGCAGGGGCGGCTGCAGTTTCCTCGGCAGGGCAAAGGGCTCCTCACAGATGGCCGCATACCGTTCCTGGAGATCGGCAAAGGCCTTGTCCGAGCCATGCACCTCCTCGGAGGAGGCGCTTCTGATATAGGTCCCGAGGAGCTTGCGGGGTATGAAAAGGGGCCTGAGGATCGTCAGGTGTTCCTTGAGCCGCTGCTGCAGCACCTTGCCCATGCGCTCGGTCGCCTGACGCAGTTGAAGAAACTCCTGGCTGTCAAGACTCTTGCGCGGGATCTCCTGAATCGTCATAATTACCTGTCCTTTGCGCCTGCGGGCGCGTTGTGTACCGGATCCTCTCCTGCTGTTTTCTATTTCAGCCGCACCACGAAGACCTCCGCATCGTCCTCCCCGGGGTAGGGCCCGAAGAGCACGGAGGCGGGCGTACCCTCCACCCTGACATAATAAGAGGTTTCGCTGTCCAGTTCATTCCGTACGGCCCAGGCCTCGTACGCGGTGCCGCCGAGTTCCAGCTTCAGCCCCTGCTGGGGATAGTTGAGCACCGATTTCTCCGGCAGCCGGCCCGCCGTACCCACGGCGTGCAGATCGACTGCACCGCCGGCGACCCCCACCATGGCCCCCTTCCAGGTGGTGTCCCGGGGACCGACCTCGAGCCACTGGCCCACCTGTGGAATACCGTATACGTCCAGGCGGTAGGGCGGGAAGACCGTCTCCACGGGCCGGTGGACCCGGGCCACCAGCTTGGCCGCCGGCACTCCGTCGGTGCAGGAGAGCACCTCGGCCCCGGCAAGGGGCGTGGGCAGGTCCGCGGCATCGATCCGTCCCTCGCCATGCTCCAGGATGAGCACCGGAAACCGCACCCCGCGCACGGCCTGGACCGCCAGGGCCAGCATGGCCAGGCCATAGCGGCGGGACTCCACGGCCAGCTCTTCTGCCGAGGCCAGGATGGCCCACAGGCAGACCGATGGCTCGAGCAGTTCGCGGCGGGGCGCCATCCAGGCCATCTTTTCCAGATCGTCCTGCCAGAAATGCCCCTTGACCTCGATGCCGTAGGTCTTCAGCGTGGCAACGATCCCCTGCACCTCCTCCTGCGCTGGAGCGAGCGCGCTCAGCCATATCTTCTTCATCGGCCCTCTTCCTCCTGTGCCTGTCCGGCTTCCGTGTTCGTAACAGTCTGCTGCCGGCTATCCCTGCTCCCCGATGGAGGCCAGTGGATTGTCCATGTCAAACCCGAACAGACGCGGATCCTCCCCGATAACCGCGGCGGAGAAGATGGAAAAGACATAGTCATAGGTCTGTTTCGGGATTCTGCCCCGGTATCGCTTCAGAAACTGCCAGAAGTTCCGCTCCCTGGGATTTTCCGGCATGGCGCGGATCATCCTGATGACCCTGTTCTCCCCCCAGTTGTAGGATGCCATGACCAGCAGCCCCGAGGCCTGGGCATCGGTATCATAGATCCGGCGCAGGTAGCGGGCCGCAGCCCTGGTCGACTTGACGAAATCGTGCCGCTCGTCCCTGGGATCGGGCCGCTTGTATTCCACCAGCGGCCCGGTGGACAGGCCATAGGCCCGGGCCGTGTCGGGAATGAACTGCCACATGCCCTTGGCGATCCCCCAGCGGGTCCTGGGACCGCAGGCATTGACATCGAAATTGCTCTCCTGCAGGGCGAGATAGAAAAACTGGGGCGGCAGGTCATAGTCGAGCATGGTACGGGCGATCTCTTCGGTGTAGCCCTGTTTCTCCGCCCGCTGCACGGCGCGGTAGAACCGGTCCGTGCTCTTCCACCGGTCGATATACCGGTGCACCTCGCTGCTGAAATCCTCGGGCATGAACAGTTCGCATTCGCCGAAGACCCGCGCCATCCTGAGGATGATCCGGTCCTGGGGACTGATGGAGCGCTCGTAGACCTTGAGGGTGTCGAGAAAGGTATCGTAACTCGCCTCCAGCTTCTTCTTTTCCTGCCGGTACCGGGTCACCCGGCTCCGGACCACGGGATCGCTGCTCCGGCGGGCCTCCTCCAGGTACTGTGCATACTCCAGATCCAGGGCCTTGATGGCATAGAAGATATCGGCCGCCAGCCTCCTCTGCCGCTGCACCTGCAGGTGCTTGTAGACCGCCACCGATCCGGCCGCGAGAAACAGGCAGAAGACCATGGTGATGACGAGGCCGTACTTCCGTTTTTGCTGCCGCTGCACCTGGGCAAAGGCACGACGGACCATCATGGTTCGCTGGCCCGCCTCCCCCTGCCCGTCGAGATAGTGCTCCCGGTAATGGGTCAGGGAGAGATCATCTTCCGCCGGGGCCCGGGGTTCCTCGACCTCCAGGGTCAGGGCCGGACCGCCGGAACCGAGTTCCAGCGCCACCCTCCCCTCCAGGGGGATACGCTCGATGCGCCGGCCATCGACCCAGGTGCCGTTGGCGCTGTTCAGGTCCTGCAGCCACCACCTGCCGCCGATAAACACCACCTCGGCATGGTGCCGGCTGACCACCCGGTCAGGCACATGCACATCACTGGCCGGGTCACGGCCGATCCTGAACGACGAGGTGAAGACCTGTGCCTCCCTGACTTCACCGCCATCAAGACATACCTTGACGGTCGAAACGCCGGCCTGCTGCAGCTGATGAGCGGCTCCATTCATAGCGGCACGATTTCAGAATAGCCTGAGATCCGGCATAAAAATCACATATCCTCCGCAGACGCATACCCCGGATCGGGGAGAGTTGGGTACAGGCAAAAAATACATCTCTTCGTAACAGTTAAACGAGAGGGCAATTTTCCTTGAATATTCAATGGTTGTATCGGAACATGTCGTTTGGCGCAACATTTGGGTTGCGGGTGTCAAGCTCCCGTTGGAGTGTGATGGGCTTTTTACGAGTCAATCATCTTTGATGTCGTAATAGATCGCATAAGGAAATCGTTTTGCCAGCATACGATAGAGACCATATCTTCTGGAATGAATGCCGGCAAAAACGAACAGGGACCGGATATCGGCAATCAGACTATCCCAGAAATACTCGCCGATCCCGGCTCCTCTTTGATCATAAAACGTTCGGCCCGCAACAAGATCATCCTCTGCGTCCTGCAGGACAACAACGTCCTTGATGATCATATGTTGCTTCTTGCCTTCAGATCTTTTATGGAAAGAAATTGCGCTTCACCACGTGCAATCCGCAACTTTCTTGCCTCCAGAACGTCGCGATGCCATCCAGGGGACTCCGGTTCGGTGTTTTCATGCAACAGGGCATCCCAGAGTGCCTCCATGGCTTGAAGGCGCTCAATTGTGGTCATCTTTTCAATATCAAGGGTTTTCATGATAATCTCCTTGTTGATGACTGGAAGCAACGCATTATCAGAAAATCAGAAGGACAGAAGCCTGGAATCTTCGTGCCGCCTGCGGCGGGCCTGGATGGACGGGCGCGGAACGCCCGGAGATGCGCCCCACCGCGGGAACGGCGGGACGAGAGAACGTGTACAAGACTGGCGGAGGAGCAGGGATTCGAACCCTGGGTGGAGTTACCCCCACAACGGTTTTCGAGACCGTCCCGTTCAGCCGCTCCGGCACTCCTCCGCAACGGCTGTATTGATACCCGGTAAACCTGCAATCGTCAAGAAAAGGCCGCACACGATTGACAAGATACAACCACCATGCCTCTGCAGGCACAACAAACCGTGAAAATCAGGCAGGTACCATCGTGCCACTGCCGGAGACTGGTAACTATCCTGGCCCTTGCCCCCTGATTTCCGGATTCACCTTCATGCCCGCAGGAGCGGGCACAACAGACGATGAAAATCAGGCAGAGGGCGTATCCGTTGCACCGCAGAGCGGTGCAACGAGGTTGACAGGCAACCATCCTGCCTCCTGCCCCCTGGCCCCTGCCCCCTGGCACCTGGCACCTGGCCCCTGGCACCTGGCCCCTGGCACCTGGCCCCTGGCACCTGGCACCTGGCCCCTGGCACCTGGCCCCTGGCCTGCAATCGGCCACAGCATCCACAAAATACGCGGAGATACCACATGCACCACCTCAAGTCCCCGGCCACGCTCGTGTTGTTTTTGTTATTCCTTGCGCCCCTGTTCCTTGGCGGCTGCGCCGGCATGCGAGGTCCCGTGGAGCGTCCCCGGGTCTCGGTATCCGATATCCGGCTCCGCGAGGTCAAGGCCCTGGAGACGGTCTTCCTGGTGGAACTGCGGGTCATGAACCCCAACGACTTCCCCCTGGATATCAGGGGGATCTCCTGTGACCTGAAGATCGACGGCCGTCATTTCGCCACCGGCCTGAGCGGAGAACACCACCGCATCCCCGCCTTTGGCAGCGCCGTGGTGCCGGTTCCGCTGTATGCCTCCATGGTCGATATGGTCTCTTCGGTCCTGCAGGCCCTGCAGGGAGGCGAAAGCTTCAGCGGCCGGGAGATCAGTTACTCCCTTTCCGGCAAGGTGCGCCTGGGCGGCGGTGTCAGGGAGCAGACCGTGCCCTTCGAGGCCAGTGGGATCCTGCCGCAGCTTGCTCCCGCCCGTCCGGCCATCTGATCCCATAACGCCGGCAGACGAAAATGGCAGCCGCCATTGCCGCAGCACCGGACAGTGAATAATTTATAGCTGAGAGATCGGATTGCTGGTAAGATCCTTGCCGGCAACAGCTACCCTGTGGTTCCCTGTCCGGCACGATGGATATTCCATCGCCCGATACAGGCTGTCCGGAAGGAGGTGAACAGGCGATGTTGACACAAGAACAGGGTCGGGTCCTTGTGCGGCTGGCCCGGCAGACCATCGAAGAGCAGGTCGGGTTGACACCCACGGATCCGGTACGGCCGGAAGAACTTGCCGATCCGGCGCTCCAGGAGCGCAGGGGTGTCTTTGTCACTCTCAACAAGCGGGGCATGCTCCGGGGCTGCATAGGCTCCCTGGTCGGGACCGAGCCCCTGGTGGACGGCGTCCGCAGAAACGCTGTCAACGCGGCCTTTCATGACCACCGTTTTCCCATGGTCTCGGCCGACGAGGTGCCGGAGCTCACCATCGAGGTCTCGGTTCTCACCCCGCACCGTCCCTTTCCCTACACCGACGGGGAGGATCTCGCCCGCAGGCTGCGGCCCCATGTCGACGGAGTGATCATCAGGGCTGCCAACGGCGCCGGCGCGACATTCCTGCCCCAGGTGTGGGAGCAGTTGCCGCAGCCCGAGGTTTTCCTGTCCCACCTCTGCCGCAAGGCCGGCCTGCCCGACGACTTCTGGCGCAGCGGCGAGCTCACCGTTCAGACCTACCAGGTCCAACACTTTGAGGAAGACCGGCACGGCCGGTAGACAACAGATGAAAGAGATCTTTTTACCCCCGGAGCTTTCCCGGGAAATCTCCGAGATTTACCAGGCCCTGCAGGAAGACTACATCCAGGTGGCCGAGGACATCGGCCTCACCTGCAGCGGCTGCCCGGACAACTGCTGCGACTCCTACTTTCTCCATTACACCTACTGCGAGTGGGCCTACCTGTGGGAGGGGATCCGGATGCTGGATGACGCCCTGCTCGACCGGATCATGGCCCGGGCCGAGGAATACGTGGCGCAGAGCCGGGAGATACTGCAACGCGAGGAACGGCCCGTGCTGATGTGCCCCCTCAACGAAGACGGCCTCTGCGTCCTCTACTCGCACCGGCTGCTGATCTGCCGCATGCACGGCATCCCGGCCACTCTCACCCGGCCGGACGGCCAGTTGCTGCGCTTTCCCGGCTGTTTCCGCTGCCAGGAGATCGTTGCGGAAAAATACGAGAACGAGGTCGAGGCCCCGGCCATGGACCGGACCCTGCTCTTCCGGCGACTGGCCGGCCTGGAGTCGCGCCTGCTCGGCGACCGGCGCCACATGTTTCCCAAGGTGCGGAAGTCCATTGCCGAGATGATCGTCGAAGGGCCGCCCCGGGTGGCAACGCCACGGTGCGAACAGCCCGGCGAAGGCCACGATTCCCTGGTCCGCTGAGGAACCGTATCCCCCTGTGCAATCGTGATTCCATGACTTCCCTGATCAACGACTGGCGCGACCGGGTCCTGCGCGGCCGGATCCCTGACCGGCAGACGGTCCTGGAGCTGGCCACGGTATCCGATCCGGCCGAACTCTGGTCCGCCGCCGACACCATCCGCCGCCATTTCATGGGCGACCGGTTCCACCTCTGCTCCATCATCAACGCCCGCAGCGGCAACTGCAGCGAGAACTGCCGTTTCTGCGCCCAGTCGGCCCGGTACCGCACCGGCGCCCCGGTCTACGACCTGGTCGACGACAGCCAGGCCATAACCATTGCCCTGGACAACGACCGCCACGGTGTGCACCGGCTCTCCCTGGTCACCA
>Ga0256840_1001557_pt1 | contig 21302 bp, 24 predicted proteins | sample 355202metaG_FD_185969 | JGI IMG/M metagenome (GOLD analysis project Ga0256840, IMG submission 185969) | Hydrothermal vent microbial communities from Mid Atlantic Ridge, Atlantic Ocean - 355-202 | ecosystem: Environmental > Aquatic > Marine > Hydrothermal vents | place: Atlantic Ocean: Mid...
AGTTTGGGGGATGGGATGTGGGATGTGGGGGATGGGATATTTAGTTATGAGTTATGAGTTATGAGTGATGAGTTGTGAGCGGTGGATTTGAGGGTGTTAGAGTCTTTTTTTGAAATTTAATTTTTTTAAATAGGCTAAATACCTGTTTTTGATGCGACCAAAGATCTCACGCGAACTCTTTTCATCGTAGATATGAGAACTTGCATTTCTGTCTTCTATCATATCCAAAATAGTCTCATCATCTTCAATAATTCCTGCTCTAAAAGCCTCTTTAGCACAATTTTTTGGTGAGTAGCACTCTATGCCTTCATATGCCAAAAGAGCTTTCAATGATTTCCATAGAAGCTCCACGGTAAATTCGAATCTTTGAATTACTCCATCTATTTGCAGATCATCATTGGCAAACTGAACGGCTTCATCAAGCCTGTTCACAGCCTTTTCAAACTTTGAAATTTTAAAAAGTACATCACTCTCGTTCATAGAGTACAATCCCCTCTTTTTCGATAGTTTGCAAGATCTCTTCGTTTGCCTCTTCTATAAAGATAAGATCGACTTTATGTAAGCCTGCAAGTGAGTCTACAACCTCTTTGATCTCCCGTTTTTTGCTGAAAGTTACCGGAAGATCTACGGCGATGTCTATATCTGAGCGCGAGGTTTCGTCACCTCTTGCTCTTGAGCCAAAGAGCAAGATACGCTTTGCGCCTTGGCTTTTTAGAAACTCCGTTATCGCATTTATCTTATCGTCGATCTTTTTGCTCATAACTTACGCTACTCTCCAAAAAGAGCTTTGAGAGCGTCGGGATTTACCTGGCTCTGCTCCTCTTTGCTCTCACCTTCCGCCGTCGGTGCGGAGGCTATCTCGTTCAACTCTATCTGGTAGCCCGTAAGCATGGATGCAAGGCGTATGTTTATGCCGCTCTTTCCTATCGCTTTGGACTTCTGGTCGCTTGGCAGAGTGACTATGGCTTTCTCATCTTCTATTTTGACGCTGCTGATGATTGCGGGGCTGAGGCTTCTTGCTACGAAGATTTCGGGTATCGGAGAGTACTCTATGCAGTCGATGTTTTCGTTGTGAAGCTCTTCGCTCACCGCGTTTATCCTCACGCCCCTGACCCCTACCGTAGCGCCTACCGGGTCGACTCTGGGGCTAAGTGCGGTCAGAGCGACTTTGGCTCTTTCTCCGGGGATTCTTGCAGATTTTTCTATGACCACAAGACCGTCGGCGATCTCCGGAACCTCCTGTTTTAGCAGCTCTTCCAAAAACTTCGGCATTGTGCGGGAGATTTCGAGATGAATACCGAACTTCTTGTCTATCCCTACGTAGCGCAATATGCCTTTTATCGTGTCGCCGACTCTGAAAGACTCTCCCTTTATACGGTTTCTTTTAGGCAAGACCGCTCTTACTTCGTCTATCTCTATGTAGGTGTTCTCTTCGCTGTCCACCCGTGTCACGGGGCCGTTTACGATGGTGCCTATCATAGCTTTGTACTTGTTGAACATCTGCTCTTCCACGAAGCGCTGAATATGGTACTCTATCTCGTGGTATAGCGCAGATGCGGCGTTTCTGCCGTAATCTTCGAGGTTTATTTCGCTTGTAAGTTCATCGCCGAGCTCGACGTCCGGGTCTATCTCTTTGGCTTCGTCGATGGAGATATACTTTTCAGGTTCGTCCACCAGCCTCGGATCTTGCGGCTCTACGACGGTGATTTTCTGGTAGAGGGCATATTTTTTGCTCTTCTCGTCCAGTTCGACCTCAAATTCGCACTCCTGGCATACGACCCTTTTTGCCGTCTGCACGAGGGCAGTTTTGAAAGCCTCTTTGGCGGCTTCGGGCTCAAGACCCTTTTCGTGTGCAATAGAGTCGATGATGTCTATAATCTTTTCCATATCTTCAACAATTCCTTAACTATTAAATTCGTGTGATTTTTTGCGCAGTGGAGTAGGGCTTTTACCCGGTCTTGCAGCGGTTAAGATCTACATTATACTGAAAGCAATCTTTATCATTTATAAAAGCTTTACCTTTGTTTGGATATAATCGGGCGATAGATATATGTAGATAAAGCGCTCTGAATATTCTAAACCGATGTTGCAAATCTCTCCGATAAATATGAGGGTTTGTAATTGTATGCTTTAAAAATTACGAAACCTCGTTCAGGCGAGATGAGATTTTTAGCGAAGCTAACGTTTGAAAACTTCACTAAAAAGTGCGAACGCAAGCGCCCCTTCGGGGTTGAGCGCACTTTTTTCACTAAGAGCGATCGTTACGTTTTCAAACTAAAATCTCAAAGCCTTCGCTCGGTTTGTAATTTTACAGCGGGTTGGATTTCGGAGTAGTTAAAACAGAATTGTGAGGAAAGCATATGGAACTGAAAGCGGCCAGAACGGAACTGAACGCAAAGCCGAAAGCGATAACTGTAGAGAAGATAGAAAAAGAGCTAGAAAAAGAGGGGCAGAAGATTTTCTATTTCGACCGTGAAAACTCCCACAAAGATTTGATGGAGATGGTGGAGCACTTCGAAGGAAAAGGGTACAGCGTCTATTTCAGAGAGATTCGTTTCGGACTCAACGAAAACGACTATCTTTATGAAGTTCATATACTGAAGTAGAAGAGTTTCAGAGGTGGCGAAAAAGTTTTTCATAGAGACGCTCGGATGCGCCATGAACGTTCGCGACAGCGAGCATATGATGGCGGAGCTTGTCATAAAAGAGGGGTACGAGGAGGCTTCAAGCGCTTCCGAAGCCGATCTTATCATCATAAATACCTGCAGCGTGCGTGAAAAACCTGTCAACAAACTCTTCAGCGAGATAGGGCAGTTCGCAAAGATCAAAAAGCCGGATGCCAAAATCGGCGTATGCGGATGTACAGCCAGCCATCTCGGTGAAGAGATCATAAAGCGTGCACCCGTCGTGGACTTTGTCCTGGGTGCCAGAAACGTCAGCAAGATAAGGGATGTGCTCAACCGTTCCAAAGCGGTAGAGGTAGATATAGATTATGACGAGAGCAGGTACGCTTTCGGAGAGTTCAGGACATCTCTTTACAAAGCCTACATAAACATCTCCATTGGTTGCGACAAGCAGTGCAGCTTCTGCATAGTTCCCCATACGCGCGGAGAGGAGATATCGATACCCACGGAGCTTATAGTGAAAGAGGCTGCGAAGGCTGCCAAGAGCGGTGCGAAAGAGATTTTCCTGCTGGGCCAAAACGTCAACAACTACGGAAGGCGTTTTAGCGGTAAGCACCCGAAGATGGGCTTTACCCAGCTCTTAAGAGAGGTCAGTGAGATAGAAGGGGTCGAGCGCATAAGGTTCACCTCTCCTCACCCTCTTCATATGGACGACGAGTTTTTGGAGGAGTTTGCCAAAAACCCGAAGATCTGTAAATCTATGCATATGCCTCTTCAAAGCGGCTCTACGAAGATTTTGAAGGCAATGAAGCGGGGCTATTCGAAAGAGTGGTTTTTGGAGAGGGCGGCCAAGCTGCGCGAAATGGTGCCGGATCTTTCGATAAGCACCGATATAATCGTAGGCTTTCCGGGGGAGAGCGACGAGGATTTCGAAGATACTATGGAGGTTCTTGAGTGTGTGAGGTTTGAGCAGGTTTTCAGCTTCAAATACTCCCCGAGGCCTCTTACTCCCGCAAAAGATTACGATAACCAAGTTCCGCAAGATGTAGCCTCTAAGAGACTTGCAAGGCTTCAAGCACGCCACAACGAGATGCTCGACGAGATGAAGGATGATCGTTTGGGAAGGGTTTATGAAGTCTATTTCGAAGAGTTGAAGCCCGGAGGTATGGTAGCGGGCAGAACCGACAACAACTGGCTGGTTCAGGCAAAAGGGAGCGAAGAGCTTCTCGGAAAGATCGTGCCGGTTGAGATAGTCGAAACGAGCCGGCTCGGCAGTGTAGGAAGAGTGGTTGCGTAAGAGGCTCTTAAGAAGGCTCTCTCTGATTTTGGTGCCGCCTCTTGGCTGGCTGGTAATAAACTTCTTATACCTTACTAACAGAAAGCGGTGGCATATAGAGGGTAAGATACCCGATACTCCGATAGTCGTAGCTTTCTGGCACGCCGAACTTCTGCTTGCCCCATTCATCTACAAAAAGATCGCACCGAATCGGCGCGTCGAGGTTATGATAAGCGAACATTTCGACGGGGAGCTGATAGCGCAGACGATGCGTTTTTTCGGTATAGGGGCTATAAGAGGCTCTTCGAGCAAAGGGGCCGCAAAGGCTTTGATAAAGGCTATAAAGAGGGTAAAAGAGGGGGGTGACGTGGCCATTACCCCGGACGGCCCCAAGGGACCAAGACACGAGCTTTCAGACGGAATCGTAGCCATCGCCAAAAAGAGCAAAGCGCCTATCGTCATCTTCAACTACCGCCCCACAAAATACAAGCAGGCAAATAGCTGGGACAAATTTCTTATACCTATGCCGTTTGGGACTATCGACTTTTTCTGCTCGGAGCCGATATATATAGAAGATTTGGAAACCGAAGAGGCCAAAGAGATGATTCGTAAAAGGATGCTTGAGTATGCAATCTAGACTCACTTACCTGCTTATAGCCCTCTCTTTGTTGGCCGCTATGGCGATATTCGCTTTTACGAATCCATCTTACGAAAAGGCTTTCGAGGCGAGATGGCACTACTTCATGGGCAACTACGACGAAGCCTACGAGATAGCCAAAGAGGCTTACGAGCTCGACAACTACAACCGGATGGCCTTCACCGTTATGAGGCAGACCGAGGTTGCCAAAAAGTATCTCGACTATATAAGAGAGGGTGAGAGGTATCTGGCCCTTATAGAGGATGTTGCGAACCACCCCCCTATAGGCGAGGCCGACAGGGTGCGTATAAAGCTGATGTGCGAAGTTATGATAGGAAAGTATGAGAAGCTCTCTCCTACGAAGCTTACCGACAAAGAGCTGGTAGAGCGTGCCAGGCAGATTTACAAGAAGTTCGAAGATCTCTATACGACGTTGTTTAAGCAAAAATAGTTTAAGATATTTTCTATAGATAAAAAAGAGCGTAAATTTTCCAAAGGTGGGTTGTGGGTAAGCTTGGACGCTATTTCTGGCCGAAGACGGCTCTTCTTTTTTATATCTTCGAAGAGCGTATATATAGCGCTTTCGGCTATTTCGAAGATGGGAGACTGGATATCGAGGAGAGCCGTGAGATAGAGCTTGCAAAAAGCAAAGAGCTTGTGGAGTGGTTCGAAGAGATACGCCAGACATACCCCAAAACCTTTCTTTGTGCTATGCTGGATACTCCGAACCAGGGTGCCGTGCCGGGATGTTCGAAGGCAGAGCTCGATAGATACGGCATAGACGCTTCACTGGTTCATACCGTATGTGTGGAAAATAGCTGGCAGGTATATACATCTTTGGTCGAAATGAAGTGGTTCGAGCAGAGGTTCAAAAGTCTCGATTTCGACCTTCTCTACTCTCCATTCGTGCTTATCTACAAAAGAGCGGCTCCTCTTTTGGATGAAAAACCGGCACTTTTCGTACTGCATATGAAAGGGGTCGCTTTTCTGACCATACTTTCGACGAAGAGGCTATGGTACGCTCAGGTACTCTTTATAGGCGAGGCGGAGGAGGAGTTTGCCAAAGAGGGTGAGCCAGAAAGTGAAGAGCTCGCTATCGATCTCGATATGATCGACGAGGAGGTAGAGAGTATAAGCGACCTCGATCTGCTTGGGGAGTTCAAAGAGGATATAGAGCAGAAGAGCCCCGTAGAGGATGAGTCGGCTTTCGAGCTTTTGGAGTACAACTTGAACTTTTTCGAAGAGATAAAGAGTGCACTCTCTACTTTCTACCACGACGACAGATATGAGCACGACTTCGTAGAGCGTGTAACGATCTACGATATGGACGACCTTGGCGACGATATGGTAAGGTATATAGAGGATGAGCTCTTTATGAAGGCTTCGTTGGAGAGTTTCGACCCTATCGAGACTATGGCCTCTTTGGTGGTAAAAGATCTGGAGACGAAAGCGTGAGTTACAGTTTCATAAAACCGAAAAGAAAGCCCAAACTAGACTCCGAGAGCAGGATAATAATGCTCTTTTTCGTCGTGACGCTTCTTCTTGTTTTCGGTTTCACCGCCTATATACTTCTGAAAAAGAGTTCGATGAGCGGCGAAATAGTCGCTATGGAGAGCAAGAGCCGTACATATCGCCTCCAAAGCAGAGAGTTCAAAGATGAGATAGCTCGAATAGAGAGGCTGGTGCAAAAGTATGAGACGATAAGTACCAACAATACTCTTATGAAAGAGAGTATCGAGAACCTTTTCGATCTCGTTCCGGACCAGATCACCCTTACCAAAGCGGTTCTTGACAGAAACGGGCTGGTACTCTACGGCGTCACACCATCAAAAGATGTCTACAACTATCTGCTGCTTGCCCCTCTGAAGTCGGTATTTCAAAGAAATGTAACGACATTCTACCCGCTCGAAAACGGTTGGTGGCGCTTCGTCTCCGTAAACGAAGGCAGCATAGAGGCAGGAAGCGAGGTGGAAGAGTGACTCTTAAAGAGGTGCGCCTGGTAAGAGTGCTTATATGGGTTCTTCTCTATCTGGTTATACTTTTTGTATTGATCTTCGCCGTCGTAATTCCCGCGGTCAAAGAGTACAGAGAGGTCAACAGGTCGTTTGTTCAAGCCAAAGCGAATTTTTTGGCGGCGGAGCAGGAGCATGAGGATATACTCGATAGACTAAAGCTGCTTCAGCAGAAGCATAGAAAAGTGATAGGAGCTTTCGAGAATAGATGGAACCAAGATATGTTCGTTCAAAGCGCCGGCAAGTTTTTTCAAAAGGTCGATCTCAAACAGCTCGATGTCAACCTTTCGGACCCCCACTTCAGAATTTACGAACTGAACGCGATGACAAAAATGGAGTCTCCGCAAAATTTCTACCGTTTTCTCGATTCGCTTTCAACCATTCCATATGTGATTCAAGCCGACTTCCCTATAGCTTTCAAATCGAACGGCAAAGAGATAGATGGGGTTTTCAGAATCCGCGTTTATGAAGAAAAGATTGCCAAAGAGCGCTCTTACAAAGCTCCTCAGAGCCTTGATAGCAACTCTACGTCGGCGCCTATGGAGTAGAGGTAGGGTCTTATCTTCGGCGGGATCTTCAAACTTCTGCAGAGCTCTTTGAACTCTTTTTCCATTTTCGCTTTGAGATATGGGGCTATCCATATTTTCTCATCTTCGATCTCCACGCTCCATTCGCCTCCTACTACGACGGAGCGCTGCTTTAAAATCTCATCTTTTTGAGCCGCCGAAAGAAGGTATCCCATCTTTTTGAGGGTTTTATCGATCAGGCGAATAGCACCACTCTCGCTTTGGGGCTTTTTTAAAATCGTCAATTTTTTTATCTCAAAAAGGGGTTTACCGCTCTTTAGAAGCTCCTCTTTGTCTTTGAGCATATATCTGAAACTGCGTGCGATACCCTCCGCGCACTCTTGCATCAAAAAATCGGCCGCCTCTTTGCGAAACCTGTTTCTTCTGTGTCTGTAGCTGAGGTTGGAGGAGTCTATGAAATATTTTATATCGTGGCTTTTGAGATATTCGAGCAGCTTCGATTTGGGTGTAAAAAGAAGAGGCCTTGCCAGGGTGTATTCATCTTTCTCCTCGAGGGGCTGCATACCGATGAACTCTACCGTTCCGCACCCTTTGCAGAGCTGCATAAGCCCCCACTCGAGCATATCGTCAAGCTGATGGGCGGTGATGAGGTTTTTGTAGCCATGTTTTCGTATGAGATTTTCGAAAAAGCCGTAGCGCTCTTTTCGAGCTTTGTGTTCGAAATCTTCCATAGGAAGTTTGCACCTATGCACAAAGCATCTTTTTTTGTCTCTTGCAGACAGACTCTTGGCGTAACCCTCCTCCTCGTCGCTCTCTATTCTTGTTTGGTAGTTGACGATGGCTATATCGAACTCTACCCCTTTATCTTTTAAAATATGATATAGCGCACTGGAGTCTACACCGCCTGAGAATGCAAGTAGATTTTTACCACTCTTTAGCCGGTTTAAAAGAGTCTCATCTACCATCGACCACTTTTCCGATAAGCTGCGTTCCGGCAAGTTCGGTAATCTCAACAGTGTAACATTTAAAAAACTCAAGACCCTCTACTTCGCTCTCGTTCATCAACACTTCGCCGTCTATTTCGGGGGCCCAGGCAAGAGGCCTTGCAGAAAGCAGATACTCATGCTCCTCGCTAGGCCCTTCAACAACCGCCTCTACCCTCTTTCCAACCATCTTCTTCAACGACGCTTCACTGCTTTTTTCTACGATTTTGCCGAGCTTTTCGGCTCTCTCTCTTATGGTTTGGGGGTCGATTTTCGGTTTCAGCTCATATGCGTCGGTCCCCTCTTCGTCGGAGTATTCAAATATATTTACTCTGTCGAACCCGAAGCTCTCTACATAGTCGCATACCCTTTGAAACTCCTCTTCGCTCTCACCCGGAAAGCCTACTATGACGCTCGTTCTTACAAAGCTGTTTTCCACCCTCTTCATAGCGTCCAAAAGCTCTTTTATCTTCTCGCTTCCCACCCCTCTTTTCATCCTTTTCAAAACATCCGGGTCGATATGCTGAATAGGCATATCGAAGTAGTTTTGAAAGATTTTCGATGAGGCGATCTTCTCTATCAAAGCCATGGAGGTCGTGCTCGGGTAGAGATAGAGTATGCGGGCACTCTTTACCCCCTCTATCTTTTCGATCTCATCTATCAGTTCGACAAGACCGTCGTTTAAGCCGAGGTCTCGAAGATAGCTGCTGGAGTCCTGGGAGATGAAACTGAAGTCGTAAAACCCCTGTGAAACGAGCCTCTTTACCTCTTTTACGACACTGCTTAGCGTTCTTGAGTGGAGCTTGCCTTTGAAGCCCGGAATAGCGCAGAAGCTGCAAGTCTGGTTGCACCCTTCGGCAAGTTTTATATATGCGTGGGATACGGAGCCGGTTATGATGCGCTCCTGGTTGTCGCTCAAAAAAACGTGCGGCGTGAAGCGGCTCTGTTTGGAGTTTATGAGCTCATCAATCTTGTCGTAGTCTCCTACGCCGGTAAATATGTCCACTTCCGGCAGCTCCTTTTGAAGCTCCTCTTTGTAGCGTTCGCTCAGACACCCCGCCATGACAAGGAGCGAATCCTCTTTTCTGGCTTCATGCAGCCCCAAAACCGTCTGTAGGCTCTCCTCCTTCGCCGCGTCTATAAAACCGCATGTATTTACTATGATAACGTCGGCATCTTCAGCCATATCCGTCATCTCGTACTCTTTAAGGCGGCCGAGCATGACCTCCGTATCGACAAGATTTTTGGTGCAGCCGAGCGAGACTATGTGTAGTTTTCTCTTCAAACTATATCCTAATTTTTTTATGAATTTTACCATATATCGGTTTTTTCGGAATCGATACGGTATTGTAAACGAAATTCAACCGCAAAAGCTGCTTCACAATAGATTCACACAAAATAGGGTAAAATGCGCCTGCAAATTGGAACAAGAAGGAGAAGAATCGTGAAAAAGATCGTTGCAATAGGAATGGTGGGGTGTGCGCTATGGGCGGCCGACCCTGTCGGAACTCTCAAACAGAGTGTAGAGCTCGGATATATAGGCTCTACGGGAAACTCAAGGAGCCAGTCTCTCAATGCCGCATATAAAAACGACTATCAGTACGACTCTCAGACGGATATGCATCTTAAAGCCGATATACTCTATGGCGAAAAGAGCGGTGTCAAGTCGGATGAGCGTTACAGACTCTACTACAACGTAAACCGATACCTGAACCAAGATATGTTCGTATACGGTGAGGCTTCGGCACTTAGAAACACTTTCGAAGGCTACAACCAGCAGTACAATCTCGGTGCAGGTCTTGGGTACAACATTTTCAAAGAGGCGAAGCAGTCGCTCAAAGGCAGAGCCGGTATTCAGTACAGAAGAAGCAACTACACTTCAGAACCTCATGACAACTTCTACTACGCAAAAGGTGGCTTGGACTACATATATAACTTCAGCAAAACCAACCAGTTCACGGCGAAGTGGGATATTTTGGAGAATCTTGAGCAGTCTAAAGATTATGAAACGGTCGTAGATCTTGGGTTGAAGATGCTCATCGTGGACCAGCTCTCTTTTAGACTCGGCTTCCAGCTCAAGTACGATAACCTACCGGCTGCCGGAAAGAAGAAGACGGATACGACCACTACCGCCGGTATAGTCTATAACTTTTAAAAGGCAAAATTATGAACTTCGATTTTATGAAAGATATCGATATAAATCAATTTGTCGATATGGGCGTTACTTACGGTCTGAAGATCGTCGGCGCTATAGCGATATTCGTTATCGGAAAGTGGATAGCCAAGGCGATTACAAAAGCGCTTAAAAAGGTTATGGAGAAAGGCAAAGTCGAGGCTACTCTCATCTCATTTGTAGGTAATCTCATCTATGTTCTTTTAATGATCGTCGTCATATTGGCGGCAATCGGCAACCTCGGCGTCAATACCACATCGTTCGTAGCGATCTTAGGTGCGGCCGGTCTTGCCGTAGGTCTTGCCCTTCAAGGAACGCTCTCGAATGTCGGTGCGGCCGTTTTGCTCATTCTGTTTCGCCCTTTTAAAGTTGGAGATTTTGTCGAGGCGGGCGGTGTAGCCGGAGTGGTAGAGGAGATAAATATGTTCTCCACCATATTCAAAACAGGTGACAACAAGGTCGTTATAGTTCCAAACGGCGCTATCATAGGCGGTACCATTACCAACTACTCTGCGAAAGAGACAAGAAGGGTCGACTGGACTTTCGGGATAGGGTATGAAGATGATCTGAAGCTTGCCAAAAAGACTCTTGAAGAGATTTTGAACGAGGATGAGAGGGTCTTGAAAGAGCCCGCTCCATTCGTAGCGGTAAGCGAACTTGCCGATAGCAGCGTCAACTTCGTTTGTAGAGTCTGGGTAAAGAGCGGAGATTATTGGGGTGTCTATTTCGACACTATCGAAAAGGTCAAGTTGGTATTTGACGAGAAGGGGATATCGATACCTTATCCGCAGATGGATGTACATATAGACAAGCCCCAGGAGGGGTAGTCGGCGCCTCCCCCGCTTGGGGGATGGATGTTGGATGATGAATGATGAATGATGGATGATGGATGTTGAATCGAGAAATGTCGCTACTTCCTGTACTATATAAAGTTATCTTCTTCGTTATAATCTCTTCATGAAAATAAAAAGCAGTATCTGGTTCGAAAATGAGGGCAAAGCCTTTTTCGGCAAAGGTCGCATAGAGCTTTTGGAACAGATCGAAAAAACCGGCTCCATCTCGAAAGCGGCCAAAGCTATGAAGATGAGCTACAAAGCGGCATGGGATGCAGTAAACGAGATGAACTCTCTCAGCAGCGAGCCTATAGTGGAGAGGGAGACCGGCGGTAAGGGGGGCGGCGGTACGAGGCTGACAGAAAAGGGCAAAGAGTATATCAGAATTTTCAAAGAGATAGATTCATTGCAGCAGAAGGTTTTGGGGCTTCTCGGCGAAAAGGCCAAGGGCTACGAAACTCTTTGCGCTTTCAGCAGCAGGCTGACACTGCAAACGAGCGCTAGAAACCAGTATCTGGGCGAAGTCGTTTCGATAGAGACAACAAAAGTGGGAGCGGAAGTTCTGCTTAAGATCGGCAAAGATCATACAGTAAGAGCATCCATAACCAGAAAGAGCGCCAAAAAACTTGGAATTAAACCCGGAATGGAACTTTTCGCTCTCATAAAAAGCAGTTGGGTCACACTTTCGAAAGAGGGTGTTGGAAGCGGTAAGATGAACGCTTTGCCGGGTGTAGTCAAAGAGGTAGAAAGAGATAGCGGTCGTATAGAGGTAAGAGTCTTGCTAAATAGCCAAAACGACATAGTAGCGGTTATGGAGAGCGAGAAGTTTTCAAAGTCCGGTTTCAACATAGGCGATGAGGTTTACGCTCTCTTTAATCCATCCGACGTGATATTGGCAAGATAGTAGATAGCTTTATATTTAAGCTTTCATTATGATTGGTAGGTTACAATATCGTTATATATTTTTAAATATAACGCTTATCGAGCTGAAAGGAGAGGCTTTTGAGAGGCTCGAAGATCTTGATCGCGCTTTTTGCAGCAAATCTACTGACTTGCAATATGCCGCTCTTTGCGGAGCAGAAGGCTGTTTTGAACGGCAACAGAACTGTTACATACACCAAAACTCCTCCTAACGTCGACAACCTCTTAGAACTTCTCTCAAAGGCTCTTTTTTACGGCAGGTTGAGGATGAATACCTTTATCTTCAAATGGAAAGATGAGGTCGCGGGAGTCAGAAAAGATAACTGGGCTGCGGCTTTCGGAGGCTCTATTCTTTGCAAGTCGGCTTCGTTCAAGGGTGTGAGTGCCGCTGCCGCTCTCTACACCTCCCAAAATCCCTGGCATATGAGCAGCGGCGACGTCGTTTATCTTAAGGCCGGAAAAGACGCGACGAGCAGGTATGCCGTTTTGTCCGGCGATGGTTGGGGTATGAGCACCCTCGCCCAAGCCTATCTTCAATATAGAAGAGAGAGTTTTGAGTTTCGTGCCGGAAGGCAGCTTTTCGAGACTCTTCTGACGGCATCGAACGACACGAAGATGATTCCGAACGCGTTCGAGGGGTATAGTTTCACCGCTTCTATCGCCGGCGGAACTTTAAAAGGCGGTTACCTTACGAAGCAGAAACTCAGAGACCATACCTCTTTTCACCATATTTTGGCTTACGGTGACGATCCTGCCGACCCATACGCAAAGTATAGAGAAAACGACGACTCTGCTATGCACAGAGGTTTGACCCTCTCCAAACTCTCCTCCAACGGAATCGACGACAGGCTGATCGTAGCGCAGTATGATAGGAGTTGGGAAAAGTCAAGGCTGCTTTTGAACTACACTACCGTTCCCGAACTTCTCTCGTATGCCGCTCTGGAGCTTGGCTACAAGTTTGCGGCGGGTGCCGTCAGTGTGGCTCCGGCTTTCAGGTATCTTCGCCAATTCGACGAAGGTGCGGGTGCCATAGGCGGAGCGAACCTGAAAAAGAGTACCGAAGGCTACAAAAATCCTGACTCTCTCGACGGGGCACTTTACGCTCTCAGGGTAGATTTCGGCAGAGAGGCTTTCAGAACGAGAGTGGGGTACTCCAAAACTGCCGACAAGGCAGATATCGTCGCACCGTGGAGAGGTTTTCCCACCGGAGGTTTCACCAGGGCGATGGGGCAGTACAACTGGTATGCGAACACGAAAAGCTATATGGTCCGTTTCGATTACGATTTTGGCAAGGGCGGGTATGTTCCGGGCTTGAAGTGCGCACTTCGCTATGTCTTGCAGGATTTCGACGACAAAAAGCCTGGTGTCCAAGCCGATTCGGAAGTTTTGAATTTCGATGCTATAGAGAAGTTCGACTCCATAGCTAGTTTGGAACTTCGCTTCAGAGCGGCTATCTCTTACGGAAAGAGCCAGAGTTTTCCGGTACCCAAAGCCGATCCTTCCTATAGCGATGTCAGATTTGAAATGAACTATCTCTTTTAAGGGGCAAGATTGAAAAGGGTTCTCTTTTTGCTACTCTTCATCGCGGCTATACTCGATGCAAAGAGTTTGACGGTAGCGGCTGCGGCCAATGTGCAATATGCCGTAGATGAGTTGTGCAGAGCTTTTGAAAAGAGGAGCGGGGTAGAGGTAAAGATGGTGAGCGCCTCTTCGGGGAAATTGACGGCACAGATCGAAAGAGGGGCTCCGTACGATATATTTCTATCTGCAGATATGAGGTATCCGCTCTACCTGAATCGAAAGGGATACGCCATAACAAAACCAAAGGTTTACGCTCACGGCAAACTGGTGCTTTGGTCTTTGAAGGGGGTGGATCTGAAGAGGGGGTTGGAGTCGCTGAGAGATGAGAGAGTTTCACATATCGCGATACCGAATCCAAAAACCGCCCCCTACGGAAGGGAGGCGCTAAAGGCGCTTAAAGCAGCCGGAATTTACGAAGATATAAGAGATAGGCTCGTATATGCCGAGAGCGTTTCGCAGGCAAATAGGTATATAGCTTCAAAAGCTGTCGATGTGGGAATTACGGCAAAGTCGGTACTCTTTTCGCCGAAAATGAGAGGAGTCGGAGAGTATGAAGAGATTGAAAGCTCGCTTTACGACCCGGTGCTTCAGGGGGCGGTAGTTTTAAAACATGCAAAAAAGAGCGGTATGAAAGAAGCAAAAGCCTTCTACGACTTCATTTTCGGCGAAGAGGCGAAAGAGATTTTCAAAAAGTATGGGTATCTTTTGCCATGAACTCTATTGAAGGGGTGGTTCTAAATATAGAGAGGGTAGCGGAGCTTTCGAAAGTGGATGTCGAGTGCAGAGGGAGCGTAGTGACTGCATATATGGTAGGCGAGGGGCACGATACGCCGCGGCTGGAGGTCGGAAGCGAAGTACTGGTGCTTTTTAAAGAGAGCGAGGTGGCGCTTGCGAAAAATTTCAGCGGAGAGATAAGCCTAAGAAACCGCTTTAGGGGTAAAATCGAAAAGATCGAAAGAGGCAGGCTTCTTGCGGAGGTCACTCTTGAGTTCGAAGATGTAGAGATAGTTTCGGTTATAAGTCGAGGTGCATGTGAAGCTATGAAACTTGAAGTCGGCGAATATGTAACCGCACTGGTCAAAGCGAACGAGATAACTTTGATGGAGGCAAGATAGTGGAGGGCTCTTTTGAAGCTACGATGCTTCTTACTTTCAAACTTGCACTGGTCACTACGCTGATTTTGCTTCTTATAGGCATTCCGCTAGCATACTATCTCGCTTATACCCGCTCGAAGCTCAAACCCGTTATCGAGACTATCGTAAGTATGCCTCTTGTCCTTCCTCCTACCGTTTTGGGGTTTTACCTGCTTATGGCTTTCAGCGGCGAGAACGCTTTTGGAAGATTTTGCGAAGAGGTTTTGGGCTTTAGGCTCGTTTTTACATTCGAAGGGTTGGTGCTCGGCTCGGTCATATTTTCGCTTCCTTTTATGGTGCAGCCTATTCAAGCCGGTTTGCAAAGCCTTCCGGGCTCTTTGATCGAAGCTGCACAGATGCTCGGAAAAACAAAACCTCAGATACTCTTTAGGGTGCTCCTTCCAAATATAAAGCCCTCTCTTTTGACCGGTATAGTGTTAACTTTCGCCCATACGGTCGGAGAGTTCGGGGTGGTTTTGATGATAGGCGGGAACATTCCGGGCGAGACCAGGGTGGCTTCCATAGCTATTTACGATGAGGTTGAGGCTCTGAACTACGCTACCGCAAACGACTATGCGCTGGTTCTTTTTCTTGTGACATTCTCGATTTTGCTTCTTGTATACATCGTAAACAGATCTTTTTTGAAGAGGGTGTAGAGTGGTGGAGTTGAAAGTGAAAAAGAGGCTACACTCCGCAGCCGGAGAGATGCAGCTAAGTGTCGAACTATCTTTAAATAGGGGCGAGTTCGTTTCTATTTTTGGTGAATCGGGTGTAGGAAAGACGACTATTTTAAGAGTATTGGCCGGTCTTTGTGAGCCTGACGAGGGGTATATAGAGGTAGATGGCAAAACCTGGTTCGACAGCAAAAAAGGGGTCAACCTTCCTCCTCAAAAAAGGGGGATCGGCTTCGTTTTTCAAGATTATGCTCTCTTTCCCAATATGACGGTGGAAGAGAATTTGAGGTTCGCTCTTAAAAAGGGGGAGAGTGAAGAGGTAGTGGATGAGTTGATGGATCTGGTGGAGTTGAGAGCTTTGGCGAAGAGGCTCCCTTCGGAGCTTTCAGGCGGCCAAAGACAAAGGGTTGCGGTTGCTAGAGCGCTTGTCCAAAGGCCGAGCCTCCTTCTGCTTGACGAGCCGCTTTCCGCGCTCGACCATACGATGCGAAGCAAGCTTCAGGAGGAGCTTTCAAAGCTTCATGAGAGGTTCTCTTTGACTACCCTTTTGGTAAGTCACGACCCGAGCGAGATATTTCGACTATGCAGCAGAGTGGTTCGTATAGAGCAGGGCAGGGTCGTAAAAGATGGCACACCGTCGGAACTATTTATCAAAGAGCGTATAGGGAGCAGTTTCAAGTTCGTTGGGGAGGTTTTGGAGATAGATCGGTGCGATATGCTCTACACTCTGACGGTTGCCGTAGGGGGGCAGATAGTGAAAGTCGTCGCTTCAAAGAGTGAGCGTGAGGGGCTTAGGGTAGGGAGTCGGATACAGATAGTCTCCAAATCGTTCAATCCGATGATATTAAAGATTGATAGTTGAGTTGTTTGTGGATATTTTGGAAGTGGTGGCCAGAGGCAGAATCGAACTGCCGACACGCAGATTTTCAGTCTGCTGCTCTACCGACTGAGCTATCTGGCCGTAAGTGGACGAAATTATATGTAAACTCCCCTTAAAAGCCGCTGATTATATTTTTGAAAATTTCGCCTCTTTGTGCGTATGAGGTGAACTGATCGAGGCTTGCCGCGGCGGGAGATAGGAGGGCTACGCTCGTTTCGGTATGCTCTTTGTCGATCTCTTGAAGTGCGATTTTCAAAGTTTCACAGAGTGAGTGCTCTATCTGAAAAGATTTTGCCAGGTCGGCCACTTTTTTTGCATTGGCGCCTATGGCAAAAATTTTCAGGTCATATTTCTCAAGGGTTTCAAAGAGCGGCGTCAGGTCCACCCCTTTGTCGTCTCCGCCCAAAATCAGAAGGATGCGTCTATTAGCGTATGGCTCAAGCGCTTTGATGGTAGCGTCTATGTTAGTCGCTTTGGAGTCGTTTATCCAGAGCCTTCCTTTTGAGTCGTAAATCTTCTCCTGTCTGTGAGGTTTTAGTTCAAAGGAGTTGATCTTTTCGTAATCTGTCTCATCGAAGAGTATCTTCGCCACTCCGAGTGCCAAAACGGCATCCAAAAGAAATGCCCCCTCGAACTCTACTTTCGAGATATCTATGCCGAAATACTCCGCAAGCTCTTTCGGATCGTCGTACGCGATTTTAAAGCCGTTCGTTTTGGCATCCGCGAGGCTTTTTGGCAAGATGACGGCTTCACCCTCTCTCATCTTTGTAAGCGGCTTTAGCTTGTCGTCCAGATACCCCTTTTCGCTTCCGTGCCACTCTATATGGTCGGGTGTAACGGGTAAAAGAAGGTATAGATCCGGTTTTGCATATTTGGTGTAGTGAAGAGTAAAAGAGCTTGTCTCAAGGACCCATATAGGGGCGTTTTGGTCAAGCTCTGCAAGGGGTGTTCCTATGTTTCCCCCGCTGACGGCACCTCTCCTCTTTAGAAGGTGGGTTATCATCTGTGTAGTGGTTGTTTTGCCGTTTGTACCGCTTATCCAGACGGTGTATGGGAGCTTTTCGTTTCGATTGAACTCTTTGGATAGAAAGAGGTCGTACTCGCTTATGAGATTTTCGGCTCTTTTTATAAGAGGATTTGAGGGTGGAATGCCTGGACTCGGAACTTCAAGCTCGCTCTTTTGAGGTTCAAAAAGCATAGGAGGAAGCAGAAGATTTCTCTCTTCGTCTCTTTGAGGCACCGTAACCTTGTCGTCGAAGAAGGTGCATGGGCCGAACCTTTTTGCTATGGCTCTTGTCGTTTTGCCGTAACCGAAAAGGGTTATCTTTTTCATCTTATCTTCAGTGTGATGAGCGCTACGAGGTTGGCTATGAACGCTATGATCCAGAAGCGGACTATGATCTTGTTTTCGGCCCACTGCTTCATCTCGAAGTGGTGGTGAATGGGTGCCATCAGAAATATTCTTTTGCCCCTTAGCTTGTAGCTTCCTACTTGCGCTATGACGGAAACGGTCTCTATGACAAAGATGAGGCCTATGAGAACGAGTAGTATTTCGCTCTTTCCGAGTATCGCCATATAGCCCAAAAAGGCGCCCACCGCAAGGCTGCCGCTATCGCCCATGAAGACTTCGGCAGGGTTGCAGTTGTACCACAAAAAGCCTATGAGAGCGCCTGTTAGAGCGGCGGCAACCACCGCAACCTCTCCGACTCCTATGATCTTTGGCCAAAGAAGATAGCCGCTTAAAACAGCGTTACCGGTAACGTAGATAATGACTCCCAAAGAGAAGAGTGCGAAGATGGAGGGAACCGTTGCAAGGCCGTCGAGGCCGTCCGTAAGATTTACGGCGTTGCTTGCGGCGACTATGACCAAAGACCAGAATATCAAGGCTCCCCATCCCATCTCGAATATAGGAAATTTGACGAAAGGGACATAGAAACTGCTCTCGAATCCTATGTAGTAGAGTAGAAATGCCGCTATCAAGAGGCCGAGTAGAAGCTGCACGGCGAATTTGGATCTTGCTTTAAGGCCGTGAAGGTTGTTTCTGCTCACTATCTTGCCGTAATCGTCGCTTAGACCCAGAGCGCAAAATGAGATGAGAGTAAAGAGTGCACCGACGGTGTAGGGGTTGCTCAGGTTCGCGCTAAGAAGCGTGGCGATGACGGTCGAGAAGATGAAAACCACTCCGCCCATCGTCGGGGTGTCGCTCTTTTTAAGATGGCTCTTCGGAGCATATTTGTTTATGGGCTGGCTCGCCTTTTTCGATTTGGCCCACGCTATGAAAAGGGGCATAATATAGATGGTCAAGATGAATGCGATGAAAAATGCGAACCCAGCCCGTACGGTGATGTACTGGAAGAGATTGACGTCCATGTGACGGTAAAACCAGTAGAGCATATCTTTAATACCTGTAAATTAATATTTTAAAAGCATAATTTTAATATAGTTGCGCATAAAGTTGTATAAAGTATTTATAAATGTTTGATTAACGGAAGTTTCTGTAGCAAAGCGGCTTTGCGAGGCTTCCGAAGATAAGGATTTTCGTGGCTAACAAAACTATTTTGATAATAACCGACGGCATAGGCTACAAACCAAACGGTAAAGCCAACGCTTTTTTGGCTGCCAAAAAACCGACTTACGATGAGCTTTTTAGAAGTGTCCCTCACTCGCTCATACACACTTACGGCCTTTATGTGGGTCTTCCCGAAGGGCAGATGGGCAACTCCGAAGTAGGGCATATGACCATTGGAAGCGGAAGAGTTCTCTACCAGGATCTTGTCAAGATATCTCTAGCCCTTGAAGATGGCTCATTGGAGAAAAACGAGACTCTGCAGGAGTTTTTGGGTAAAAGCGGCAACATCCATATAGTAGGCCTTATGAGCGACGGAGGGGTACATTCCCATTTGGAGCATATAATAGGTCTTGCCAAAATCGCCTCCAAAAGCGGCAAAAGAGTCTTTTTGCATCTGATAACAGACGGTAGAGACGTTTCACCCACTTCGGCACCCGACTACCTGAAAGAGGTTCAAAAGTTCACGAACGACCGGATCGTCATCGCGACTCTTGGCGGAAGGTTCTATACGATGGATAGAGACCGAAGGTGGGAGAGGGTCGAAAAGGGGTATCGTGCCATTGTGGAGGCTACCCCTAAAACGGAGCTGAACCCTATAGAGTATGTCGAAGACTCTTACGCAAAGGATGTTACCGACGAGTTCATAGAGCCGGTAGCCTTTTTGGGGTACGAGGGTATGCAAGATGGAGACGGGGTTCTTTTTGCAAATTTCAGAAGCGACAGAATGAGAGAGATAGTGACGGCCTTGGGCGACCCGAAGTTTGACGGTTTTGAGAGAAAACCTCTTCACCTTCATATAGTCACTATGACAGAGTACGACAAAAGCTTTCCCTATCCGGTCCTTTTCAGAAAAGAGGTTCCGAAAGATACTCTCGCGGAGGTGATCTCGAAAGCGGGGCTTACCCAGCTTCATACGGCCGAAACGGAAAAGTATGCCCATGTCACCTTCTTTTTCAACGGAGGCGTCGAAGAGCCGGTTATGAACGAATCGAGAGTTTTGATACCCAGCCCGAAGGTTAAAACTTACGATATGAAGCCCCAAATGAGTGCGCCGGAGGTAGGGGATGCGGTGTTGACCGCCATGGATGAGGAGTACGACTTCATAGTAGTAAACTTCGCCAACGGTGACATGGTTGGCCATACGGGAAACTACGAAGCGGCTATAAAGGCGGTAGAAGCGGTGGATGAGCAGCTTGGCAGAATTTTCAAAAAGGCTGAAGCCAAAGAGTATAGCGTGGTTCTTACCTCCGATCACGGTAATTGCGAAGAGATGCTCGACGAGGAGGGCAATATGCTTACGAACCATACGGTCGGGGATGTATGGTGTTTTGTCAAAGCGCCGGGGGTAGAAGAGGTAAAACCGGGAGCTTTGAACAACATAGCACCGACCGTTTTGAAGCTTATGGGGCTGCCTATCCCTGAAGTTATGGATGAACCGCTTGTTTAGTGGGTAGTAAGTAGTGGGTAGTAATTAGTTAAGAGTGAAAGAAAAAGTTGAGGAGTGAAGATGAGATTTAGCGGAAAGAATGTGTTGGTTACGGGTGCAAGTCGCGGTATAGGTGCCGAGATAGCGAAGGTTTTGGCAAGATACGGTCTTAAGGTATGGATAAACTACAGAAGCGGAGCCGAGGCGGCAGACAGGGTGAAAGAGGAGATAGAAGCAGCCGGAGGCGAAGCGGCGGTAATAGGCTTTGACGTAAGCGATGAGGCTGCATTTATGGAAGCCGTTAAAACTATAGTCGATGCAGACGGCGAGCTCTCTTATCTTGTAAACAATGCAGGCATTACGAAAGACAAGCTTGCTATGAGAATGAAGGTGGAGGAGTTTGAAGCGGTCATAAGAGCAAACCTCACTTCGGCATTCGTCGGATGCAGGGAGGCTATAAAGGTGATGGGTAAAAAGAGGTTCGGCGCAGTCGTCAACGTAGCGTCGATCGTGGGTGAGACCGGAAATGCCGGCCAGACGAACTATAGCGCGTCAAAGGGCGGGCTAATAGCGATGACGAAGAGCTTCGCGCTCGAAGGAGCGGCAAGAAACATCCGCTTCAATACGGTGACCCCGGGTTTCATTAAAACCGATATGACCGATGAGTTAAAAGATGAGGTGAAAGAGGCCTTCATAAGCCGCATTCCTCTCTCTCGCTTCGGAGATCCTAAAGAGGTTGCGGAGTCGATAGCCTTTCTTCTGAGCGATCATGCAGGCTACATAACCGGAGAGACCCTCAAGGTCAACGGCGGAATGAATATGGCATAACGCGTCAAGAAAACGACACCTGCGTGTCGTTTTTAGCGTTATGCGAGCTTGCGTGTCTGCACACTTGCAGCCGCAAGGTCCGGACTGCGTGAGCCGGGCATGAAGTGAGTTGTGATTATGGCCTGACTCGGTGAGGCTTTAAATTAGAGATAGAGTTCACGCGTCAAGAAAACGACCTTGTGCTTTGCACTCTCTGTGAGAGCTGCGTGTCGTTTTTAGCGTTAT
>Ga0256840_1001558_pt1 | contig 21299 bp, 20 predicted proteins | sample 355202metaG_FD_185969 | JGI IMG/M metagenome (GOLD analysis project Ga0256840, IMG submission 185969) | Hydrothermal vent microbial communities from Mid Atlantic Ridge, Atlantic Ocean - 355-202 | ecosystem: Environmental > Aquatic > Marine > Hydrothermal vents | place: Atlantic Ocean: Mid...
TAACTATATTCACGAATGCAAAGACCATATTAAGTTCCCTGAGGATCAGCCTCACATATTTTAAACATCATTTTGGTTACATCGGCGTTCATGGCTAAATTAGGATTGGGTTTCTGAGGAGACTCTATCTAACTTTCTATTACAATGTGCTTCAGAAATTGAAGAAGATGTGGAATGGGAGCATGAACACTTATCTGATTATTTAGAGCGTGTTCTTGAATGTGATGTTGTTGTTTTTAATGATTCAAAAAACAATCTATAAATATACTTCATGTTTAGCGTGGTAGTTTTGGCTGAGGTACGAAGCCAAACATAACCATTGGTCTACTACTGATAAAAAGTACACCCCCTTACCTTTACTGCCCATCGAATAAATTTTAAACAAAAAAAGTTATTGCCTCACTATCTTTAGCTTATTTTTATACTTTTTAAAACGTAAATAATATTACAAAACATCGAAAAACAAGGGGGGTGGCAATAAAAAACACGTGTTTTTTTGCTTTTTCGAGTCAAATATCAAAAGAATAAACATTCAACCGAGCAATTAATGCTTCTCGTAAAGTAAATCCCACACTCCATGACCTAATTTTAAGCCACGCCGCTCAAATTTAGTGACAGGACGACTCTTGGGCTTTGGCGAAAAAGGAGAACCTGCTTGAGAAGCAAAGTCTATTGATGCCTCCATCACTTCAGCCATGTGCTCTGCATAAGGCTCCCAGTCTGTAGCCAAATGAAATATCCCACCAGCCTTTAGACGCGATGCTATTAGAGAAACAAATTCTGGCTGAACAATGCGTCGTTTATTGTGACGCTTTTTATGCCAAGGATCAGGAAAAAACAACTGCACCCTATCAAGTGATTCTTCTGGAATTCTGTTTTTAATAATTTCAACCGCATCATCATCCATCACGCGCACATTACTCAAGCCCTTCTCATTTATTAAATGTAGTAAACGTCCTATGCCCGGTCGATGCACTTCAATACCTATAAACCCCCTTTCAGGGGCCGAGCTTGCCATTTCTGCTAACGAGACACCATCACCAAAACCAATCTCCAACGTCACGGGGGCTTCACGCTTAAATAAATCTCCTAATTCAAGCAAGCCATCTCCACGCTTGACACCATAAACAGGCCACACATTTTCAATAGCTTGCTCTTGCCCTCGCGTTAGACGACCTTGACGCAATACAAAACTGCGTACAGTACGCATAAACTTATCTTCCACACATCCCTCTCTTTCTCACTTCACATCCATTGCATCTATTAAAACCGAACATTATTCTATAAATTAGGCAATCAACATATAGTAATATTTGTTATATTGAGTTTACTTTTAGCTTTTTAGTTAAAAATTCAAGCCCTATACTCTATAAGGCATTCATCATCAATGGAAGGAGAGCCACGATGAAAACACAACTTATTATTACAACCTTACTATCAGCGCTGTTATTAACCGCCTGCGGTGGATCTGAAAAAGCTAAAGAGACAGCGACAGATGCGGATAAAAGTATGCTTGATAAAGCTAAAGATGTCGCAAACTCTGTATCAGAAAAAGCGGGGGACATGAAAGATGCCGCCACTGATGCTGTAAGCGATACTATGAACGATGCTAAAGAGAAAGTTATGGATACGGCTACTGGCGCTATGGGTGCAGCAAAAGAGACTGCCAGTGATGCAGTAGAGGCAACTACAGCAACTGTTCGCGAAACAATGAGTGACACTAAAGACAAAGTCATGGATGCAGCTAGCGGTGCTATGGAGACTGCAAAAGAAACTGCAAGCAATACAGTAGATGCGGTAAGTTCAGCAATGGAAAAAGCTGGCAACATGAAAGATACTGCTTCAGAAGCTGTAAGCGAAACAATGAACAATGCTAAAAACAAAGTCATGGATACCGCTAGTGGCGCAATGGATACTGCAAAAGAAACTGCAGTTGATGTTGTCGATACGACAAAAAAGATGGCTCACTCAGCCATGGAAAAAGCAGGTGATATGAAAAATGCCATGACAGAAACAATGGGGGATGCTACAGATAAAATTGCTGGTGCAGCAGCAGGTGCTACTGTTAAAGAAACAGCGAACGATGCAACAGAGGCCGTAACAGATGGAAGTGATAATAACAATACAAATGAAGAAGACGAAGAGCCAGAGTGTGACTAAACCTTAGCTTCTACTAAAGAAAAACAAATAAAAAGCCTGTATTTAGCAGGCTTTTTATTTGGGGACTTAAACAATACTTATTTAATCCCAGTCAAAAACTGATCAAGTTTATCAGCCAATTGTTTGGACTGATTTGAATCCCGCATAACAGGCAACACATTTTCACGCATATTAGGAATTAACATCAAATCTGATAAGATTGCATTAAATGCCATTTCATTTTTCTCCGCCAAATTAACAATAAAAGCACCCAAGATAGGCTGAAAATGCAAATCATTCCAAGCACGCCCTGATATAGCCGCCATCACCTCAATATCTTTGCCCACTGGCGAGGTTAAAACCAACTGTAATAACAGGTGCCTCAAGTTTATCGGCTCTGCCCCTGACAATGCTCTCAGCAACATAGCCACCAATTGATTATTAATATTCAAATCCTCTTTTGGGTGTAACTCTGTTTTTAGTTTTTCTGCCAATGCTTGGGTTAAAACCTCTTGAGGGTTTGCGTTTTCTAACGCGTTACAAAAACTTACCAAAGGCATCTCGGGCATTAAACTAACAGCCTTTGCTAGTAGCGCCTCATTATCATCCTCATCTAAGCGCGCAACAATATCCGCAATCCCCTGCAAACCTAAAAACTGCCATTGATCATAACCAGCATTACCCGACAAGTAATCACGCGTATGCTGATAATAGTGAGACGGCTGTTGCTCTAGCGCCTTGGTTGCCAATGCATGAAACATCGCCAAACGATCAGGATTGGGTTTAAAAGCAAAGGGGGATTCTTTTAATTCATCCAATACCTGAATACCCTTTTGCTTGGCTTGAATATTTTTTCCTGTTTGCTCCAATAAATCAATCAAGAAAGCATCACGGGCTTCTTGCTTTAAAAAACCCAACTCATCAATCGGAAATTGTAAAAACCAGATTACCGCTTCATCTTGTTTACCATTCTCCCAAAACAATAATGCCAACCACGCCTTTTTTTGAAAGGGAGCAGGATACAGCTGCTGTTGACCTTCAATACTTTCAAAAACATCAGCAGGGATGCAATTAATCTTTCGCCCCATATCAAACACACGGTACCTAAACCCGCCTGTTTCTAAGAAATGCGTGATACTGTCGAATTTTTCTGGGTGTGCTTTGTTATTTTGAGACATTTTTATCGGGTAAAGTTTTTAGTTAGACATAAAAATCGGGCATAATCGCACATCTTATCGATAATCCCAAACTAAAGGGTATTCATCAATGCCATATTACAAAAACCATGTGTTTTTCTGCACTAACTGTCGCGAAGATGGCAGCCAATGCTGTGCACAACATAATGCGCAAGAAATGCGTGATTACATGAAAAAACGCAGTAAAGAATTAGGACTCGTACGATCAGGTGAAGTACGCGTCAATTCTGCAGGCTGTTTGAACCGATGCGAGCTAGGCCCTGTGATTGTTATTTACCCTGACGAGACCTGGTATACCTTTGTCGACAAAGCTGATATCGATGAAATAATTGAAGAACATCTCGTCAATGGCAAGGTCGTTGAAAGACTGTTGGCGGATAAACAATCTCCATGCTAGCTTTTGCTTATGATAAGTTAAAGCTGTACTCTGAGTTAGTCCGCCTCAATCGCCCTATCGGCATTTATCTGTTGCTTTGGCCAACTTTGTGGGGACTATGGTTTGCAGCACAAGGGACTCCAGATTTTAAAGTATTAATTATCTTTGTGCTTGGCGTAATACTCATGCGCTCAGCAGGCTGTGCTATCAATGACTATGCAGATCGTGATATTGATTTACTGGTTGCCCGTACTAAAAACCGACCACTCACATCAGGTAAAATATCAGCCAAAGAAGCGCTAGCGGTATTTGCAGTTTTAGTGTTAATCGCTTTCTTTTTAGTTTTACAACTCAATACCAGCACCATATTACTATCCATCGTAGCGGTGATTCTTGCCGCAAGCTACCCTTTTATGAAGCGCTATCACCACTTTCCTCAGGTACATTTAGGTGCAGCATTCGCTTGGGCAATACCTATGGCATACACCGCCATTACAGGCAATGCGCCACCACTTGATGCTTGGCTATTATTTATTGCAGCACTACTTTGGACAACAGCCTACGATACCCAATACGGAATGGTTGATATAGAAGATGATTTAAAAATTGGCGTGAAGTCTACTGCTATATTTTTTGGTGAATACGATACTTTTATCATTGGTGTTTTACACTTGTTCACCCTAATGATTATCACTTGGATTGGCATGATAAATGATCGTGGATCTATTTTTTATCTTAGTATTTTGATTGCATCAGGCTTTGCCATTTACCAACAATTTTTAACACTAAACAGAGAACCACAAAAATGCTTACAGGCATTTTTGAATAATAATTGGCTCGGTATGATTATTTTCATTGGCATCGCCATCGATTATTTTGTGCAATAGGGTCTTATCAAGTAATATCAGCAGAAAGATATAGCAATAAACTTAATTGGGAAAAATTATGACAGTAGAAAGAAAAAGCTCATATAACTACGAAGAACTTCTTGAAAGTAGCGCGGGCACATTATTTGGCGAAGGTATGGCTCGTTTGCCAGCACCTCCTATGCTGATGCTTGATCGTATCGTAAAAATTGATGCTGAAGGTGGAGAATTTGGTAAAGGCATTTTAATTGCTGAATTAGATATCAACCCTGATCTATGGTTTTTTGACTGCCACTTCCCAACTGACCCTGTAATGCCAGGCTGTCTAGGGCTTGATGCCATGTGGCAACTAGTTGGCTTTTATCTTTGTTGGTTAGGCAACCCTGGCAAAGGTCGCGCTCTAGGTTCTGGTGAAGTAAAATTCTTTGGACAGGTATTACCCACAGCAAAAAAGGTTACTTACAAAATTGAATTTACTCGTTTAATTCAAAGAAGATTGGTAATGGGCGTGGCGAATGCCACAATGGAAGTGGATGGTAAGGAAATCTACTCTGCTAAAGACCTAAAAGTGGGGTTATTTACTTCAACTGAGGATTTTTAATAGCCACCCCCCCCTATTTTTCGATGATTTGTATAAAAAAAGCCCGAATATCTTGAGATATTCGGGCTTTTTTTCTTATGCGAGAAAAGAACAGCTAAATCGATACACCTTAGTTTTAATCATCTCCGCCCATACTCATCATGAACTGTAATATATACCAGAACAACAAACCAACACTTGAGAACAACGAAAGCGAAGCTGCTACGTGTTGTTCAGTATGGTATTCATGGATAATGTTTGATGTACTGTAAAGTACCGAAGCACCCGCAAATAATATCATTGCGCCAGAGAACCAAAGCCCTAGAGAAAAACCAAATAGCATACTCGCTACAATCATTCCCATCGCGACAAAACCACCTAACATTAACGCTCGCCCCATAAATGAGAAGTTAATTTTGGTTGAGAATGCAGTAAATGTTAAGCCAGCAACAAGTGCTACGGTTACCACTGCCGCATTTTGCAATAACGTTCCACTAGGATCACGAGCCAAAGCCATGTAAATCAATGGCATAAAAATAATCGCTTCAGCAACAACAAATAAACCTAAACCCATGTACTGCTTTTCACGTGAGATACCTGAATGCGCCCAGTTATTTGCAACAGTCGATACCAGCATAAATGCACCAAGCACGATCAACCAGCTCCAACGGCTACCTGATAACATCGCCATAAATGAATCCGCAACACCAGAACGTAGTAACAATGTCTCAATAATTGCAAATACGCCAATAGCACCGGCTAAATGTACGTAAGTACGTTTAATAAAACTAGCACGCTCGCTTTCTGCTGCGTTTGCAACAACTTGCCCTGTGCCTACATCTAAATAACTCATTTAAAACTCCAGTAAAATAAAATAGTTAATACCCTATTAGTCTAGCATAGGGCCAAAAAGTTCGGTAATTACCTGATAAAAGCTTATTTTTTATTGGTTGTTAAATTTGAATACCCTGTTGCATAGCAGTTTCATATTCTTCGCTAACTTCCATCCAATCAAATTCTACTAATTGCAAAGATTTATCTGATTCACTTTTAGCCAACAAGGTTTTTTTAAGCTTTTCTTTATTTTGTTCCAGATAAAGATCAGGGTCAGCTAAGGATCTTTCAAGTTGATCTGTCTTTTCTGTTAACTCATCCAATTGTTTTTCTAGCTTTTTAAGCTTGCTAGTCAAAGGCTGTAATTGTTTTCTTCGTTCTGCATCAAGCTGTCTTTGTTCTTTTTTCGATAATTCTTTCGTTACAGAAGCGTCATCATCACTTGGTAACTCTTCTTTCTTAAATGCTTCTTTGATAAAGGCCGCATAATCATCCAGATCACCATCAAACGCTTCAGCTTTACCATCATGCACAATCACCAATTCATCCGTTACCGTTTTTAATAGATGACGATCATGCGATACGATAACCATTGCGCCTGAAAAACCTTGCAATGCAACGCTCAAGGCATGGCGCATCTGTAAATCTAAATGATTAGTTGGCTCATCCAGCAATAACAAATTAGGCTTTTGGTAAACGAGTAAAGCCAATACCAAACGTGCCTTTTCACCACCAGAGAATGGCTTTACAGGCTCATCAACTCGCGAACCTTGAAAACCAAAACTGCCCAAATAATTGCGTAAATCTTGTTCTCTCGCATCTTTATCTAACAAACGTAATTGCTCTAAAGCAGTTTGATCTACTCGCAACTGCTCTAGCTGATGCTGTGCAAAATAACCGATTTTTAAGTCTTGAGCTTCCCACGATTCTCCTGCCTGTGCTTTAATCTCACCCGCCAAAAACTTAATAAGCGTTGATTTACCTGCACCGTTTGGACCAATTAAGCCTATTCGCTCACCCGGCATCAACTGTAATTTCACATTGCTAACGATAGTTGTATCCCCATAACCAATGGATGCATCAACAACGTTTAATAAGCGCTCTGGTAATTTTTCAGGTTCAAAGAAACGAAAGGTAAAAGGCGAATCAACTGCGGCTGCCGAAATCTCCTCCATACGCTCCAAAGCTTTTAATCGACTTTGTGCTTGTTTCGCTTTTGTGGCTTGTGCGCGAAAACGGTCAACATACTTTTGCATATGTGCACGTTCACGCTGTTGCTTTTCAAATGCACTTTGCTGTTGCGCCAAACGTTCTGCACGAACTTTTTCAAATGAAGAGTAATTACCTGTATATAAAGTTAATTTAGCATGTTCGATATGCGCGATATGTTTAACCACCGCATCGAGAAACTCACGATCATGAGAAATTAAAATTAATGTACCTTCATATTTGATTAGCCAATCTTGCAACCAAATAACAGCATCTAAATCTAAATGATTGGTTGGTTCATCCAATAACAATAAATCCGAGCGACACATCAACGCTTGCGCCAAATTTAAACGCATTCTCCAACCGCCCGAAAAGCTATCAACAGGGTTGTTAATTTGATTTTGCGAAAAGCCTAAACCATGCAATAAAGTTGCCGCACGAGACTCAGTTGTATAACCGTCTATTGCATCAAGTTGCGCATGAAGGTTGCCTAAATGCTCACCCTCGGCAGTTTCTAGCTCTTTATGAAGTGCAACAAACTCTTTATCACCTTCTAACACATAAGCCAAAGCCGTCACATTTGAAGAAGGAGTTTCCTGTGCCACGTGCGCCAGCACCCAGTTTGGAGGAATGCTAAGCTCACCCTCATCTTGCCCCAACTCACCACGAATCATGGCAAACAAGCTAGATTTACCCGTACCATTAGCGCCTGTCAAACCAACTTTATAGCCAGGATGGAGACTGATTGAAACATCAGATAAGAGCTTTTGAGAGCCACGGCGTAGTGTTATTTCGGATAAGACAATCATGCTATATATTTTGGCAACTAAGTAAAGAAACATCAAAACACAGCATTTGCTTTTTTTCCACTTTTTACGTTTCTAAAAAATTAAGATTTATTTGAAGCTTTCAAAATCAAAATGACAGCTCATCTTAAATATAATTAAAACACACAGAAGAACTATAAAATAGATAGCCAAATAACAGTCTTTAAACTATAAAAAATGCTTACAAACAAACTAACCAATAAACTTGCTGAAAAGGGCTTACCAAGAATATGGCAGTACTATATTGCTGTTCACGCTACTTTAGCAATCATTATTGGATTTGTGAGCAACGAAAACCTGTTATATACGCTAACAATTACCAATCACTTCATCATGTTTTTTGGACTTGTAGCTGGCTACCAATTTCACAAAGAACATAGTTACCCTAGACTTTTAGTGGTTACGGGAGCAGGCCTGATTGTTGTTGCAAAAATAATGGAGTCCTTTGTATATATTGGATTTCCCATATACCCCACCATTACTTTCTTAATTGAAGAACAAGGCATTGGATTAATTACACTATTTGCATTCTACCATATGCAATTATTTGAAAATAAATTCAATATGAAAGGCTTTAGCATCGATTACAGTCTTTTATTAATATCTTTCCTTTTTTTCTTTTTACTAATATCCCCTACTGTCTCTGACACGCTATTCTATAAATTTACTTTTATACAGCAAATATTATTTATCAATATATTTATTGGTTTAACACTATTAACTATGGCAATCATCCACTACTTTATTACCAAATCTGTGGAGCTAACCGACGGCATACGACTTAGTTTAACCATACTACTAGTCTTTCATTTTAGTCTTGATCTTGTCCTAACTTTTGACATAAATACAAACAGGGAGCTTTTAAAATCCATTTCTCTTAGCTCATATCACCTTGCTGGAGCACTAGCAATAGCTTTTATTATATTAGAAAAATTTCCTTTAGACTATCCAGCGATCCTCCCATCTCAGTTAGGCAACTTATTTATGTGGGTAGCAAGCATTATTGCCATAATCGCTATACCACTTGGACTTGTAATACGCTCTTTATTTAACGCGCCTCCTATCAGTCTTCTTTTGATTGGTATCGCAGGGTCAATTTTAAGTATTGTCGTAATTTGGAGATTCATACTATTAATTCGCAATGCTAATGATCAAAAAGATCGTCTACGTACTTTAATTCATACCAATAACGTCACAGGCTTACCAAACTATAATGGCTACCTAGAAAAAATCACACTATCCCAAGCAACGAACCTATTAGTGGTAAGTATCAATATTGAAGACTTTAAATCCATCAATGATTTGTATGGAAGAGACTCTGCTGATGAAATACTAAAAAGCCTAGCATCTAGAATAAAAAAGTTACCCAATACTATCGTAACGGCTCACACTCATTCGGATACCTTCTTAGTAGTCTATCGTACAAAAAACTCTGAATTTGACACTATCCTATTAGTAGAAAATCTACAAAGAAGCTTAGGTGTATGGGATAACATCTTAGGGAAATCAATTACTGTACCCTTAACATTTGGTGCTAGTTACTCCTTAGGGGAGGCTGATCCTGAAAAGCTCGCAAAACAAGCTGAAGAGGCACAAAAAAACGCCCGTAGCCAACGAGTTTCTCTATGTTTCTATACTGAATCAGAAAATAGTAATAAATTACCTCGCCACGAAGTTCGAGATATTCTTCAACAAGCTATAGATGACAACTATTTACCCGTCCATTTTCAGCCTATTTATAAATTAGATGATGGATCATTAAAAGCTTTAGAATTATTAATAAGGGTAGAATCATCTGAACATGGGTTGCTCCCTCCACATCAATTCTTAGATCAAGCCAAGGAGTATGGACTTCTTACATCTTTAACGCGGGTATGCGTAAAAATGGTTGCTAAACACTATAAAGATCTACCAAATGTCACCATCAACATTAATCTTCCACCATATATGCTGAAAAATAGTTCGACACTCAATAATTTTGTAGACCTTTTTAGAGAAGAAAATTTACCTCCTAATCGTTTTTGTATTGAAATAACGGAAGATGAGGATATTCCTGCAACAGAGATAACATCAGCCATATCCTTACTAAAAAAAGCTGGATTTACAATTGCAATGGATGACTTTGGTACGGGTTATTCTTCATTAGATAGACTGTCAACTCTTTCTGTAGATACCGTAAAAATAGATCGTAGTATCTTATTGACGGCTGATTCTGGAAATACAGCCATTTTGGAATGGGCTATTTCTTTGGCAAAACGACTAGGGGTCTCAGCGGTGGTAGAAGGTGTTGAAACGAAAAAACAACTTTCTCTAGTAAAAAAATTGGGTGCTGACTCAGTACAAGGATTTTTATACTCAAAGCCAATACCTGCCATTCAACTACCCAATATTGCTATGAATTCTGATGATATTATTATTGCCTAAATATTGAGTATCGCCTGACGATAAAACTGCAGTTCTTCAATAGACTCTAAAACATCATCCAAAGCCAAATGCGCTCCCTTCTTAACGTGTTGGTCTAGCACTTCTGGCTTCCAGCGTGCGGCAAGTTCTTTTAGCGTACTTACATCTAGGTTTCTATAATGGAAGAAATCCTCAAGCTCCACCATTTCACGCGCCATAAAACGTCGATCTTGACAAATACTGTTGCCACACATCGGCGAAGCCCCTTTTGGCACGTATTGCTCTAAAAATGCAATCGTTTCTGCTTCCGCTTGCGCCATGGTGTAGTTACTTTCTTTGATGCGTTTTATCAAGCCAGAACCGCCATGATGTGTTTGATTCCATTCATCCATTGCATCTAACACACTATCTGGGTGGTGAATGGCAATCACCGGACCTTCTGCTAATTTGTTTAAATCTTTATCGGTTACGACGGTCGCAATCTCGATAATCGTATCGGTAAAAGGATCTAACCCAGTCATTTCCAGATCAATCCAAATGAGATTATTTTTGTTTTGACTCATGGGTTATAATTCCATTTTTTCGAATAATAGAGTAAGTTTAGCAGATGCATATTTTCACTTGGTTATTTATTTTTGCCGTTATTATTACCGCAGGTGTTCAACTTTGGCTTTCTTTACGACAAGCAAAGCACGTGGCAGAGCATCGTTCAGCTGTCCCTGCTGAATTCTCCGACAAAGTAACACTCGAAGAACACCAAAAAGCAGCAGACTACACCAAAGCAAAAGGCAGTTTTGGTCGTTTACAGCTAATCATTGGTACAGTTGTGCTATTCCTTTGGACATTGGGTGGCGGACTAAACTGGCTAGATCAACTTTGGCTCACGGCTGATTTAGGACCTTTAGCGACAGGTGTTGCGGTGTTAATTAGCTTTTCGATAATCTCTAGCTTGATTGATATTCCTAGCTCTTTATACAGCACCTTTAATATTGAAGAGCGCTTTGGCTTTAACAAATCAACCTTGAAAACTTTTTTTGTTGATATGATTAAAGGCGCGGCACTCGCAATGATCATTGGCATACCATTGATTTTGCTCGTTTTATGGCTCATGGAATCTGCGGGTGATTTCTGGTGGCTTTATGCTTGGATTGCCCTAACCGCATTTTCTATCATTATGATGTGGGCTTACCCTAAATTTATCGCACCTATCTTTAATAAATTCAAACCTTTAGAAGAAGGTGAGGTCTTAGACCGTTTAACGAGCCTTTTAAAACGCACAGGTTTTAATTCCGACGGTGTATTTGTTATGGATGGTTCAAAACGCTCTAGCCACGGTAATGCTTATTTCACTGGCTTTGGTAAAACTAAGCGTATCGTATTTTTTGATACCTTACTCAAGCACCTCTCACCAACACAGGTTGAAGCCGTTTTAGCACATGAATTAGGTCACTTTAAGCGCAAGCACGTACTAAAAGGCATGATTGCCTCAATGACGATGACATTAATAGGCTTTGCTATTTTAGCGTGGCTAATGAAACAAGCATGGTTTTACACGGCTTTTGGCATTGAACAGCCTTCGACTTACATGGCTTTGATTTTATTTATGTTAGTTTCACCCGCCTTTACTTTCTTTATAGGCCCTATTATGGCGCGCTGGTCTCGTAAACATGAGTTTGAAGCAGATGAGTTTGCAGCAAAAGAATCAGACGCGAATGAACTAATTAGTGCATTAGTTAGTCTATATAAAAAGAACGCAGGAACATTAACGCCAGATCCACTTTATTCGGCGTTTTATGATTCACATCCACCTGCTTCGATACGCATTGCGCGTTTGAAGTCGGTTGGATAAAATATGGTTACGGAGAGATATTATGAAATTTATTAAAACACTAACTAAAAACTCAATATTAGGTTTAGCGGGCTTGCTAATTTCAGTAGCCGCTTCAACATCTGCGATGGCAGCGGGTAACGAAGCTAACGGTAAAAAACTATTTACAGGGTCTAAGTGTGACCAGTGTCACGGCACTGAAGTTTACACACGTAAAGATAGAAAAGTAACCAGCTTAGCTAAGCTTGAAGCTCAAGTAAGACGTTGTGATTCAAATCTAAATACAAATTGGTTTGACGATGAAATCATTGACGTGACAGCGCATTTAAACAAAAACTATTATAAGTTTAAATAACATGATGATTAATTCTTGAGCCACAAAATCAGTACCGGTCGGGTCATCATCCGATTTGGTGCTGAACTCTTAGTAGAAGACACTCCTTCCGAAGATAAAGACCAATCTACCACTCCCGTTCGTTGTACCGCCAAACGCAAGTTTGACACCATTGTTTGTGGCGACACCATCACATGGCACCATAACGAACACGGCAATGCCTCGGTTGATGATTTACTCCCCCGTAAAAATGCACTAACACGCCCCGGTTACCGTGGTCGTCCGCGCACTATTGCCGCAAACATCGATCAACTCGTCATCGTAAATTCATGGCTACCCGAAACCTCATGGGATTTGGTAGATCGCTATCTCATCGCCGCCGAACAGCTTGAAGCCACCGCAATAATCGTAATGAATAAAAGCGACTTGGCAGACAAGCACGCAACAGATGAAGATTGGCAAGCGATGGAAACGTATCGAAGCATCGGCTACGACGTATTCGAAATGAATGCGCTCACAGGCGAGGGTGTACAACAGCTACAAGATTTAATGGCTGATAAAACCAGCATTTTTAGCGGTCGCTCTGGCGTGGGAAAATCCTCCATCGCCAATATCATCCTGCCTGATTTAGACATTGCCGTTGGTGTGATTTCAAACGCAGGCGAAGGCAAACACACCACCACCACCGCAACCTTGCATAAACTACCTAGCGGTGGCTATTTGATAGACTCCCCTGGTGTGCGAGATTATGCTTTAGGTGACATTAGCCTAGAAGACCTAAGCGGTGGCTATATCGAATTCGCACCTTATAAAGACCAGTGCCGATTTAATAATTGTACGCATGATCATGAGCCAAAATGTGCCGTTAGGGTTGCCGTTGAGAATGGTGAAATTTCAAATGAGCGATACCAACGCTATTTGCACGCATTAAGGGGACTCTAATCAAGTCCAATTATTTTTAGCTTGCCAAAACTGCCGATATTTCCCATGAAGATCGGCGCAATAGAATGACTATTACGTCTCACTTCATGAAAAATAGCGACAGTTTTTTCTACGCTAAATTATAATTGACTTAATCAGAGTCCCCTTTAGAAACTTAGACTAAAACAACAATCAAAAACATTAAACGCCTTCGTCATTCTGGCGAAGGCCAGAATCTATTCACGAAGAGGCGCTATGCTTCGACCATGGATACCGACCTACGCCGGTAAAACGTGTTTCGGGACTAAAAAATTACTGCTTTATATGAAAAAAACCATAAATTAGGCTTTCTTTTATACCCACCCCCCCTCTTTTTCGATGATTTGTCCGAGTTTTACCCTCATTTTTAGCTACAAAAGTGGCAAAAAGGGGGGGGGTGGCTTATATTGTTAATCTAAAAACGAAAAACAACTAGAGAACATGCACGAAAGTTGTGATCTCAACACAAGGGGCTTATGCAGTTATTCATTAAAACACCATTGATGGGCGTTTTATTGGTCTTTGGATTATTCCAAACCAGTTTTACCAGCGCACTCTCTCAACAAGATGATTTTTTACAGGCTTATGATGTGCTCCATAAAGGTGGGCTTTATGATGACTCACATTTGCGTGGTTATTTGCTTCACCCTTACCTTGAATATGAGCGGATTAAACAAAATTTCAAAAAAACCAGTGAGCATACGATAGTCAATTTCATCAAAAAAAACCAAAACACGTGGTTGGCTGAAGACTTAAACACTGATTTACTGGTGCGCTATGCCAAGTATAAAAAATGGAAGTCTATACGGGCTTTTTATAAAAGAGAACAAGGTGGAAATAAGGCAAAATGTGTAGGGCTTGATGCAATTATCCGTACATCATCTGGGCAAGCTAAAAAGAATGCACTTAATGAAGGCTTTAAACTCTGGCTATCGGGCAATCAACGCCCCAGCGCCTGTAACTCACTTTTTGACTTACTTAAAAGAAACGGGCGTATCACTGACCAAACAGCATGGCAACGCATCACACTAGCAATGGAAAAAGGTCGTACTAGTCTTTCCAAAAGCTTAGCTAAAAACCTCAATGAGCCATCACTGGTGTCGCTATGGGTTCAATTACGAAAGAGCCCCAGTAAATCACTTAAACATAAACGTCTTAAAAAGAATGATGCGCGTAGTCGTCAGTTAATTGTTTATGCCATTAAACGTCTTGCTCGAAAAAATCCAAATAATGCGAGACAGGTTTGGAATAAGTTTCAAAAAACACACACGTTTACTCCACAAGAGAAGGCTGACGTTGAAAGTTATATTGGCACAAAGCAAGCGTTTAATCACAGCCCGTCTGCATTACAAAATTTAGCTAAAATCCCAAACAAGTACCGCAGTGATGATGGCAACACGTGGATGGCACGCATGGCGTTAAGGCAAGGTGATTGGCGAAAGCTAGGCACTGCGATTGCGTCAATGAACAGCGAAGATCAACAATCTGATATTTGGCAATATTGGCGCGCTCAAGCAGATATTCACACAGGCAAAAAAACCAACATCAATCTTCACAAGCTTGCGAAGAATGCATCGTTCTATGGTTTTTTAGCGGCAGATCAGCTGAAGAAGCCCTATCAGCGACTATTGCAAAAAGAGACTAATTGGAATCAGCTCATCCCTCGAATAAAAAATAGACCTTCTATTCGTAGAGCGGTCGAATTGTTTAGAATTGGCAAACCTAAACTGGCAAAAAAAGAGTGGTTCTGGACGCTAAAGCGGCTAAACAAACAAGACAAACTCACCGCCGCCGCTTATGCTTTACAAATTAAACAGCCGTTTTTAGCGATTATTACCGTGTCGCAAACAAAAGATTGGAATCAAACAGGTTTACGATTTCCACTAGAATATCAAAGCTTGGTAAAAAGAGCGGCAAAACAACAAGGCATCGCCCCAGCTTGGGCATACGGCATTATGCGTCGCGAAAGTGCTTTTGATTCTCAGATTGTTTCTAGCGCCAATGCAAAAGGCTTGATGCAAATTCTACCCGCTACGGCAAGAGGTGTAGCACGAAAAATAGGTATCAAAAACCATAAAACTAGCGACCTATTTATCCCTGAAAAAAATGCCAGAATAGGTACGGCCTATTTAAGTCAAATGCTAAAACGATTCAAAGGCAATTATGCAAAAGCGACAGCAAGCTATAATGCAGGGCCACATCGTATTCCGCGCTGGTTGCCGAGTAAAACAATATCAGCACCACAGTGGATTGAGGGTATTCCTTTTAATGAAACACGAAAATATGTACGTGCGGTTATGTCTTACACTACGATTTATGATCATAAGATGAACTACAAAAATCGTCGCAATTTACGTTTATCCCAACGTTTACAAAATATCAAACCAAATTAGTATGAAAGCTAGCAGTAAAAATCAGCGAGGTGTTGCACTCATCGTCGCGCTTATAATAACCATGATCGCAATTTCCATTGCGGCAACCGTACTTTATCGCCAGCAAATTCATATTCGCCTTTCTAGCAATATTTCACATTTAGAACAAGCCTACTTATACGTCGATGGTATGGAAGGTTTTGCAGGTACAATTTTAGAAAAAAGTTATGAAGATCATCCCAAGTACGATTCGCTAAAAGATGACTGGGCATTTGAAGGGATTATCTTTCCTATTTTAGGCGGCACGATGAGTGGCCAGATTTATGACTTACAAGCTCGCATCAATCTTAATTCATTGGCTAGACCTATACCTCCTCCGCCAGTTTTAAAAGACAAAAATGGGAAGTTGATAAGCCCTGCCCCTGTAGCAAAACCTGATATTGCAGGAATTACACGTTACCGCCTCTTAAGTCTCATTCGTGAAGTTGATCCAGATGACAGTATGGGGCCTCCACAAAACTTTGCGACGATTGTTAAAGATTGGATAGATAAAGATCAAACCAATGGCAATGTAAAACCTGGTAACGATGGAAATGGTTCGGGCGCTGAAAGCCCATACTACCAAAGCCTAGAACCCGCCTATTTTAGTGCCAATACATTACTTGTAAACCCCACCGAACTACGCTTATTAAAAGACATGCATAAGAAAGTTTATAATAAGCTTATTAATAAAGACCCAAAACTAAGCCTCGTATCAACCCTGCCAATTACTCAAAAAACGCCAATAAATCTGAATACAGCCAATAAGGAAGTATTAAAAAGTATCGGCTTTGACCCCGCATCGGCAGATGATATTATCCGCGAACGTGATATTGAGCCATTTGAATCACTAACAAATAGCTTTTTACAAAATGTTATTTCAGCTCAAGGTGGCAATATTGATAAAAATGACCTTGATGTTAAATCAAGCTATTTTTTGTTGCGAGGCAAGGTTGAGATTAACAATACTCGCCTATTCATAAATTCTATTTTAGTTCGGAAAAATGGCAAGGTTTCTGTCATAATGCGCGACTTTAGCAACCCAAATTAATAATCCATAAATAAACTAAAATGCAACTTCTGATAATCAAAATTAATGCACTTCACTCAAACCCTGAGTATGCATTATTGGGCAAAAAACAAACTGAAGATCGCTACACGCCAGGTGAGTGGGATAAAGTACGCTCTTTAGCGAAAGGACGTCGTGTAGTTATACTTTTACCTAATAGCGATGTAGTACTTACCAGCGTTAATATCCCTAGTAAAAATAAGAAACAACTCTATCAAGCCATCCCTTATGCCTTAGAAGATACATTGGCAGAAGACATTGAAAATTTACACTTTGCTATTCATCAAGAAACTGCGCTAGCAGATTCTCATGTTGCGATAATTAATCGTGAACGACTTGATCTCACAATTACCTTATTGCGTAAAAAGGGGATCACTCCACACTTCATCTTGCCGCAATTACTTTCTCAATCCTGTCCAGATAATGCATGGTCTATCATTCAACAACCGATGGACTTAAATAGCAACCATCCTGTCACCATTCGCTTAAATGCATTCAATGGTTTCAGCTGTGATAAAAATTTATTGGGTATATTTCTAACAGAACAATTAGAAAAACTAGCACCTGAGTCTCTTGCAACAAATATTGACATAGGTGAATTACCTGAAGCACTGCAGTCATTACCACTCACTAAAAGTGACCCGACATTAGTAGAATACAGTAGCATCGAAAGTGCCCTACCCTTAAATCTACTCACAGGATTTGTCAGCCATAAGCGTGAATCTAATTTCGACTGGAAAGCATGGCGACCACCGCTTATATTAGCAAGTCTTGTCGGTGCAGTGTGGCTAGGAATTCTTGGCTGGCAAAATAGCGAATTACAACAACAGAAAAAACAATTGAATACATCGATTGAGACACTCTTTAAATCAACTTTTCCTGATAGCCGATTAGTTGATGCTCCCCAACAAATGGGTAGTAAATTAGCACAGCTAAAAAAGGGAATAACCGAAACAGTTGATTCACCCTTACCACTAATTTCTAACATTAGCCCATTGTTAAATCAATACAAAGATTTAACCTTAAAGGAAATTCGTTACCAAGAAAATGAATTGGTTTTGGTAATGCAAGCGCCAAGTTTAACCCGCCTTGAAAACTTTAAAAAAGAGGCAGCTGAAAAATCTAAACTAAAAGTATCCATAAACTCATCAACCACAACGGCTGATAAAGTTGAATCGCTCTTAATTATCACTCCACTCGCAAGTGCTGAAATAAAAGCACCAGGAGCCAACTCATGAAAACTTGGTACAACACATTAGCACCTAGAGAGCGTGCATTGGTTTTTTACGGAAGTATTGTAGCCATACTAATTTTGTTATGGATGCTAGTTATTGACCCCTTAATGACTAACCATACAAAACTAAATAAAATAATTTCTAGCCAGCAAAAAACCTTAGAAAGAATGCAATCTCAAAGTATTGAGATCAAACAGCTTCAAACACAAAATGCCAAACCAGTTGTAAATGCGAGTGGCAACCCCCAACAATTAGTAGAACGCTCATTACAAACTTGTCGATTAAAAACAAAATTAGAACGTATGCAATCTCAAGGCTCAAATGGTGTAAGGCTCACCCTCAAAGATGTAAATGCTGATCGTTTTATGCGTTTTTTATATGAACTTGAAAACAAATATGCACTAACAATTACAAGCCTTATCATTAATAACAATAAGAAAGAAGTAGGCTTTGCTGATGTACGCCTTACTATTAAACGCAACTAAATAAAAGCCAGACCGTCATTAGATAAAGAATTAGGTAATACGAACAAATGAAAAAAATCATATTTATAGGCTTGCTTGCTTTTTTAGCAGCCGCACTTTGGCAATTACCTTTATCTTATGCAAAACCTTATGCCGAGAAAGCCGTAAAAGGGCTGAAGCTAAATAATGTAAGCGGAACAGTTTGGAACGGCGAAGCAAAACAGCTTATTGCCAATAATACCGACTTTGAGAATGTAAAATGGAATGTAAAGCCACTACAAAGCCTAACATCTCTGTCGCTAAAGTTTGATTTTGACATTAAAAGCCGTGATTTTACCGCAAATGGTTTAGCAGGAATCACTCCAAGCAAAACTTTAATTATTAGTAATACCACTTTTTATTTAAACGCCAGCTATCTAAACAAGCAAATAAAAGTGGCTAAAATTTCTGGCGATATTAAAGGAACAATCAAGTACGCAGAAATTAATGAGCAAGACTTACCCCTCATTGATGGCGTTATCAATTGGAAAGAAGCCGCAGTTAGTTCTCCCATTAAGTTACCTCAAGGTGATTACCAAGCCATCATCACGCCAGATTCTGGCAATCTCAAAATTCAACTCAGTTCATCTGATGCTCCTGTGGAACTTGATGGGAAAATAACACTCAATAAAGAATGGATATACAAAACAGACTTGAATATTAAAGCAACCGACCCTAACTTAGCTCCTATGATGGGATTGATAGGTCAAAAGCAAGCCGACGGGACTGTTAATATCAAGCAACAAGGTGATTTGAAGCCTTATATCGGAAAATTAAGGAACAAAGTATGGGCATGGATAACAAAAGCCAATTAGATGATTTAGCAAAAAAATTAGCCGGTTTTATGCCAGCTTCTATACAAGACTTGCAATCTGATTTTGAAACTAATGCCCGTAGTGGTTTAGAAAGCGGCTTACGCAAGATGAATCTTGTCACTCGTGAAGAGTTTGATGTACAGACGGCTGTTTTATTACGCACCCGTGAAAAACTTGAAGCCTTAGAAAAAATTGTTGAGAAATTGGAGAGCAAATAATGAGAAGGCTCATTAGTATTTCTTTACTCACTTTCTTTATTACATCATTCTCCAGCGCGTTAGCTGAGCCACATCTCCACGGTGCACGGACACATACACACCCCTTCCCTGCTCAAGGCGTTAGACATAAACATGGTGCTGGTGCAATTGGTCATTATCCCGCGGGTATAACTGCACCAACTAAACAAGCAAGTCTTCAAACAAAACAGCCACCCTTACAACAAAGACAACGAGCCACTCCTAAATCAGGCAACGCTACTTCAGAACTTCAAAAAGCATATCAACGAAAAGACTATAAAAGCGTTTTCCGTATTGCTTCTGGCTTTGCAAAGCGCGGAAACCCCACCGCCGAATATATAATGGGCGAACTGTATTTATATGGTTTAGGCCAAAAGAAAAACCCAAAACTTGCTTTTAACTATTTTAAGAAGTCTGCAGACAAGAAACATCCAGGTGCGCAACACTTGCTTGCTTCACTTTATGAGACAGGTACTGGCACAAGAAAAAACCCAACAAAAGCGATCAGTTATTACAAACTTGCAGCGGCTCAAGGAGTTCCTGATTCATTAGTACGACTTGGGGTTTTATATGAGAACGGCAAAGGAGTAAAAAAGAATATACCTACGGCAATGCGTTATTACGAACAAGCTGCAAACAAAGGGATGACTGAAGTACAGCTAATGATGGGAGAGCGTTACCTCAAAGGTGTAGATGTTAAGAAAAACCCAAAGAAAGCCTTTCAGTTTTTCAACAAGGCATCCCAAACTGGTGATAAAAAAGCAGATTACTGGATAGGTTTTTTACATGCTAATGGAATAGGTACAAAAAAGAACTCCAAGCTTGCCGTGAAATATATGTTAAAAGCGGCAAAACGTAATGACCCTGATGCGCAGTTTTTTATGGGAGGATCATATCTAAACGGTATAGGCGTTAAAAAGAATTATAAACAAGCTATTGATTGGTATAAAAAAGCGGCCAACAAAAATCTAGCTGATGCACAACATATTTTAGGTATCATTTATCTACAAGGTGTTGGCACTAACAAAAATTATAAAACTGCTTTTTCATGGTTTAACAAAGCAGCGAAAAAAGGCCTTGCTGAATCACAACTTTACTTAGGTGATTTATACGTTGATGGCTTGGGCGTCACTAAAAGTCATAAGCAAGCTTTAAAGTGGTACAAAAAAGCAGCTAATAAAAATATATCAGAGGCGCAGTATAGTGTTGGAGCAATGTATGCAAATGGCTTTGGCACAACTAAAAACTTTAAAGAAGCAAAAAAATGGTTTCAAAAAGCAGCTAAGCAAAAGAATCCTAAAGCCATTAATGCTTTAGCTGTGCTTAAAAAGAATGGTCTTTGATTTATAGACTGAGACTGTAACTAATTCTGTGTAACTGCCCGTTTTAAACATAGTCTTTTAGTCGGTCTTCAAACTCGATAATAAACCTATTCAATGCTGGTTTCCAATTTCTAATTGGCATTGTCCATTTCTTTG
>Ga0256840_1001559_pt1 | contig 21293 bp, 21 predicted proteins | sample 355202metaG_FD_185969 | JGI IMG/M metagenome (GOLD analysis project Ga0256840, IMG submission 185969) | Hydrothermal vent microbial communities from Mid Atlantic Ridge, Atlantic Ocean - 355-202 | ecosystem: Environmental > Aquatic > Marine > Hydrothermal vents | place: Atlantic Ocean: Mid...
GATGATGTTAGACACAAATATTTGCATCTACATTATTAAAAACAAACCTCAAAGTGTCAAAGAGAAGTTTGAATCATTTGAGATAGGTGAACTGTGTATCTCCAGCATTACTGTCTCAGAACTCATGTATGGTGCATACAAAAGCCAACATACAGCAAAAAATCTACAAGCTTTAGAGCATTTTCTCATGCCATTTGACATAGTGGAGTATGACTATAGTGCAGCCATATCCTATGGTAAAATACGAGCAGACTTAGAAAAAAAAGGGCAAGTCATAGGTAATATGGACATGCAAATAGCAGGACATGCCCTCTCACTAGACATGACTGTCGTTACCAATAATACGAAAGAGTTTGAGAGGGTTGAGGGATTAAGTTTGGATAATTGGGTAAGTTAAATGTATCATTTTGTAAAAGTATTTATGCTATTTGTATGGTTAAACTTTTTTATAGAAGGTATATCTTTTATTATTAGACAAAGAGGCTTTGATATGATTGCCTACTTATTTTATGATAAACAATATTTAGATATTAGAACATTTGATTTGAGCAGTGCACCGTATTGGCTTTCACTAGTATTGGGCTTATTTTGCATTGGATTTTCTTTTAAAGGCTTTTATGAAAATTACTATCGCAAAATGATATAGAGGAAAGATAAAATACTAGAAGATAAAGAGTGTTTTACCTTGTAAGTATGTGTAATCAAATTTAAAAGGACGTTAAAACACTCTTCATTAAGCATCATACTTGTCAAACACTAACTAATAGTAAATAATAGTTATTTTACCTATAAATTTTACTGATAGATACAAAACTACACATGTTATTTGTACAGTATTAACATTGTTTTTTCTTTACCTCTATTTTGAGTGTTTTTAGATTGGAAGTAGCTACATATTTTAGAACTTTTATAGCCATTAGATAATAATCCTTATATTTTATGCACCCATTTTTTTAATTAAGTCAAAAATAATACGAGGCTAAAGTAGAAAAAAGTATACCTCTTGAGAGGTATACTTTTTATAGTTAATAACGTTTAGATATGTGCTTGTAGTTTACCACAGTTAACTACAACTTCATTTTTATAGTTCTTCAACATATCAGCATTTTTTGCTGTGTTCGCTTTTTCTATAGAAGTAATACAACGCTCTTTTAAATCTTTTTTAGCGTCATCTATAACATCAAAAAGACAAAATGATGGTGCTTTTTTTGCCACAAGTGTTCCACAGTTATCTGCAACATTTAGCTTGTGAGCATGCACAATAAATGCACTTGTGTGTTCACCTTCTACATAATTTTTTGCCATTTTTATCGCCAATTTACAGTTGCTCACAGTTGTTGTGTCTTTTTTCATTAGTTCTAAAGCAAAAAAGTCCTCTTTATATGGCATTTTACTGGCAACATTACCACAATACGAAACAACATTGTCTTTATAAAAAGCAAGTGTTGCCTCATCTACCCTTGTATGTTTCATCGTCTCTTGAAATGTTTGAGCTTCATGAATGTAAGTTTTACATACTTCAACATTAGTATGACTCGCTTCTAGATTTGTAAGAGCAAATACTGAAAATAATGCCATCATTATTACTTTTTTCATTTGTTATCCTTATTATATTTATTTGTTTAGATAATGTCAGTATAACACTTAAAACTTAAATAAATATAAAATACTTATAATAAACATAAGTTTAATTTAACAAAATAATCTTATTACTTATTATTTGTCCATTCTCTAGATAACGCTGCTACATCAAAAATATCTCCACCTTTAGCGTATTTAGGGAATGTATCTTCATATGTTTTTAGGTGATGCCTTGTTTATTATAAAATTTTAGTGCATCCTGTGTGCTTTTATATTGTTTTTGTAATATCTTTTCACCATCGCTACTAGGTAAATTTGACTCTCTCATACTTATACCACCATATGCCCAATTTAAGCCGATTATGCCAAAATGATCTAGAAGTAATGTACCCCGATATATATTTCCACTTCGTCAGCCGAAATATACTTCTCAAAGTCTGTCTCGTAAGATCTACGCTCATCTATGCTTGGGTCGTCAAAATATGCCCATACTTGTTGCCATGTATCTATGATGGCTTGTGGCAGTTCACCCTTAACAGGAAACATGAGGTACTTGCCCTCTTGTAGTTGGACTTTTTTCATTTCATCTGTTACATTTAGTGCATCTGCCCCTACTAAAACATCAAATGTGCCCTGTGCGTCTGACTCATAGTTGTGGTACACACCATAGACTGTCGCACCATCATCTAAGGTGGGTAACACTTCATTATAGAAGTTTCCCCACAGCGCTGCTATCTGTTGTGTCTCTGGTTTCATTTCATCTGCATTTTTTGTACGTACTTGTAAACCTTTAACTGCTTTACTTTGTACTTCTACTTTTTTAATGTTTGGCATACTATTCCTTCTTACTTGTATTGTAGCAAAAGCGTGAGAGGTATAAAAGTTTTTTACATTATAATGTCGTCATGCAAAACATAAAAGTCCGTCTCAACAAGCGCCGTAACATTGCCCTACTTATACTGGTGTTTATTGGCGTATTGTCATTAGCCAGTAACTACTACTTTAAACTCTCACCACCTAGCTACATAAATGCTAAGTACCACATGCCCTTAGTCTATTTTCTCATAGGCTACAAAGTCATAGAATTAGGTATATTTTATATGATATTTTACAAGAAGCATTACCTAAAAGCACTGATCGAAGAGTACAACGTAACCTACCTAGAAAAGTTTGAAAAAAAGGCAAAGAAGTTCTTCTTTCTTGTACCCCAAGGCTCTATCGTCTTTGGAATACTCTCTTACAAACTCTCAGGTGAAGTGGGCTATCTATGGCTTTTTCTTGCTATTGCAGGAACCGTACTTTGGTTTGTAAACCCTAAAAAACTAGTATAACTCTTTATAAAAAGAGTGCTTTATACTCTTCTTCATTATAGGCTACATGTACCTTGTCTTCTCCATACTCTATCACTGGGCGTTTAAGTAAGTAATTTTCTTTAGCCATCCATGCTATTTTACCTTCATCATCGAGGTTTAGCTCTTTGAGTTTTAAGTCTCTGTATTTCTTACCCTTGTTGTTAAAGAGTACATTAATGTCTACTTGTTTTAACCACTCACGTATCTTCTCTTCACCTACAGACTCTACCTTATAGTCTACAAAATCAAAGTCTATCCCATTATCTTTCATAAACTTTCTTGCCTTACCTACTGTAGAACAGGTTTTTATACCGTATATTGTCATGTCAGTCCTCTTTTATGTTACTAATTTATTTTCTTCTTTTAGAATGTTTTTTACTTTTTTTATCGTCTTTGGTTTTTGCCGCATCATAGACTTTAAAGCCATCACGTTTTGTTGTTTTACGTTTTTTACTACTTGAAAATGTCGTTGATTTTTTCTTTTTCTTTCCAAAAGCACCATCAGCACTTTTGTGTTCTTTGGGGTTTTTACGTGCCCCTTTTTGTAATGCCACAACTTTAGGAGCATAACCTTCTAACTTCTCTTGGGGGATAGTTTTGCCCATCAATTTTTCTACATCTTTAAGTGCTACCATCTCTAAAGGTGATATAAGTGTAATGGCTAAGCCTTTTGTACCTGCCCTACCCGTCCGTCCTATACGATGTATGTAGTCCCCTGTGACATGTGGTATGTCATAGTTTATCACCACTTCAAGGTTAGGTATATCTAATCCACGCGCAGCAATGTCTGTAGCCACGAGTACACGAATTTTCCTCTCTTTAAACCCATCTAGTGCTCGACTACGTTCTCCTGAGCTTTTACTTCCATGTATCACAGCTGTTTTTAATCCAGAGAGGTTTAATTCTTTGCTCACTTCATCTGCTACCTCTTTTTTACGTACAAAAACCAAAACATGTTTATAGTTACGTGAGCCTATAAGGTATGAAAGAAGTTCAGTTTTTTTCTCTTTCTCAACAGGGTAGACTATCTGTTCAACTGTGTTTGCTGAAGTCCCCATCGAGTCAACTTCAATGAGTTTAGGTTTGGTTAGCATTTGTTCTGCTAGTCTTTTGACTGAACCAGAAAGTGTAGCTGATATAAGTATATTTTGACGACGCTCGGGGAGGTGTTGAAGTATCTTGCTTACTTCATGCACAAACCCCATGTCTAAGATAGTATCTGCCTCATCTAGCACAAGGTAGTCTACAGAATCAAGATTGACATTTTTCTGATGTATATGTTCTAACAAACGTCCAGAAGTAGCCACGATGATGTCTACCCCTGCTTTGAGTTTATTAGCTTGAGCAGTAAGGTTTGCACCTCCATAAAGTACTATACTTTTTAAAGGTAAATATTTTCCATACGCCTCTACTGAAGCTTGTACTTGTTTAGCAAGCTCACGTGTAGGTACTATCATCACTGCTTTAGGATAATGCTGTCCATCTACAAAATCACGTGAAAGTTCTTGAAGTATAGGAAGTGTAAAACCTGCTGTTTTACCTGTACCTGTCTGAGCACCAGCCATAATATCACAGCGTGTAAACATCACAGGTATCAATGCTTTTTGTATAGGTGTTGCAGACACATAGCCTTTATCTTTTAGTGCCTTGAGTATCTCTTCAGAAAGACCGAGTGTGGCTAGAGATGTAGTGTCGTTTTTTTGATTTATTGCCACGTGAGTTACATTGAACTTTAATTAAAAAGTTCATTCCATTCAGGATTTTTTTCTTGGTATTTAACGATAAATGAACATCCGGCTACTGCTTTTTTACCATCATTTTTCAATGCTGTTAGCACATCATTAGTAAGTGATTTTGCAATACCTCTACCACCTAATTCTTTAGGGACGATAGTATGTGTCAAATGGTATTTACCATCTACTACTTCATATTGTATTTTAGCTACTTGACTTTCTATTTGGTATTCGTACTGATTTTCACTGCTGTTGTGTATTAGTGTGTAAGACATCTTATTTCCTTATTAAATATGAGTGTAATTATACCCTCTTGATACATTTATTTTGACTTAGTTTTCTCTTCAAGTCTTCTTTGCATACGCATTTTATGTTTCGCTACTTCACGCATGTCTGCATCTGAATCACTTTCATCAACAATCTCTACGCCAAGTATCGTTTCAACACAGTCTTCAAGTGTCACGATACCTTCTGTTTGATCATAACTGTCAAGAACCAAAAACATGTGCTCTTTTTTCTTGATAAACAAATCAAGTGCCATAGATACAGGGATATTTTCATTGATTTTGTAAATATCTTTTTGTATGCTCTCTAGTGAAACACTGTCATCTAGCAATGCTTGTTTAAAAATTTTTTTAGTCATTACGATACCTGTAATTTTTTCAATATTATCATCAAAAATAGGCACACGAGAAAACTTAAAAATAGCAGGTTCATTTTCTACAATATTTTTAATGGCTCTTTTGCCATCTAATGCAAAGATAACCGTTCTAGGTGTCAATATTTCTTGTATTTTGATCGTGTCTAACATGAGTATATTTTCTATCACGTCAGATTCTTGCTCATCAAGCACACCTTCATCTTCACTCATAAGTGTTGACTCTATAAGTTCTTGACGTGTAAGACTCAGACCTTCATCATCTTTTCTAATACGGTTAGTTACAAACAATGTCAATAAGATAATGGGATAGGTAATAAAAATGAAAAATTGTATAAAGTACGCAGCCATTGGTGCAAGTGTTTTCCAATGTGAAGCACCTATCGTCTTAGGTATAATTTCTGAGAAAAATAAAATAGCAAATGTTAAGACTACTGAGACATAAAATACTGCCCCAGCCCCATAAAGGCTCTCTGCCTGTGCACCTACAGCAGCGGCTCCCAAAGTGTTAGCAATCGTATTTAAAATAAGTATAGAAGCAATAGACTTATGGATATTGGTCTTATGTGACTTAAGCAGTGCACCTACCTTGGGTTTTTCTTTTTCAAGCACAGAAATATAGGGCATATTGACAGAAAGCAAAACTGATTCTAACACCGAACAAATAAATGAGATAATCACCGCAGCAAAAAAGTATAAAAGTAACAAGTCCATATAACTAAAAAAATCCTTATAATAATATGAGGGTAGCTAACCCTAAAAAACTTAAAAAACCAATGACATCGGTTACTGTTGTAAGTATCACTGTACTTCCAATAGCTGGATCAATATCTAATTTTTTCAATAACAGTGGTACCATTGAACCAAAGAACCCCGCTGAGAGTAGATTGATTACCATAGAGAGTCCTATAACCACGCCAAGCATCCCTTTGTCAAACCATAGTGAAGCTATTATACCCATGATTATAGCAAAAAAGAGTCCATTTACAAGTGAGAGTAAAACTTCTTTCTTTATGGTGCGAAATGCATCATGTTTAGCGATGTCACCCAATGCTAACTGACGAACAACAACGGTCAGAGACTGTGTACCTGCATTTCCTCCCATAGATGCAACAATTGGCATTAAAATAGCCAGTGCAACAATGCTTTGTAATGTCTCTTCAAACACACCTATGACCAAAGATGCAGCAATCGCAGTTACAAGGTTAATCGAAAGCCATATCGCACGGGCTTTTCCAGCTTTAAAGATATCTTCATCTTCTTCAGCATCATCATTTACACCTGCTAGGTTATACATCTGATCGGTTGCTTGTTCATTGATAATATCATAAATGTCATCTGAAGTAATACGACCTAAGAGTACACCATTTTCATCCACTACAGGCATAGAGTTCAAGTCATATTCTCTAAACCTTTGTACCACATTATAAATATCTTCATGGTCCATAGCAGAGACTGGCTTAAATTTTTCAGGAAACTCTTCTATATTATCTTTGAGTGTCTTCTTGAAGTCAAAGGTAAGTAAATTATCTAGACCTACGCCATAACATAATATTTTTTCTTTATCTGTGACAAATAGATAGTTGACATTTTCCAGCTCATCATTACGTCGTAATGTAGCAAAATCTTTGATAACATCATCAACATATTGCTCAAGTCCAGCTGTATATACCTCGACTTGCATATATGCACCAGCTTCATCTTCTTCATACTGTTTAAGCTGTAAAATATCTGCTTGGTCTTCAGAGTCTAGTTCATCAAAAACCTCTTTTGCCATCTCCTCATCGCGTTCTTCAAGTTCTTGAATGAAGTCAGTCTGATCATCAGATTCTAATTCTGTAAGTGATTCAGCAATCTCTTGAGCAGTAAATGATTCTAAGACATCCTCAAAATATCTGTCAGGCAATTCCAACGCTACATCTGCAATGAGTTCTTTAGGAATTGACTGTACTGCTACAGAAAAGCTTTTATCATCTAAATCTTTAAGTAGGTTAGCAATTTCAGAAGGGTGCAATTCATCATAATGATGTGAGTCTAAATAGTCTATAAGCTTATCCATCATAGCCCTTTAAAATTTGATAGTGAATTATACTTTATTCAATGTTAAAAGTGTTGATATATAAAATAGAGAAAAGGGTGGAATTGGTATAAAAACCAATCCCAAAGAACTTATTTTGCTTCGATATCACACTTTTTGGTGATGATACAGAGTGGACAAAAATTTACAAGCCCTGCAATAAGAGGTATCACTCCAAGATAAAACCATTGGTTTCCGCTGTATACACCATAACCTATAAGTGCTGAACCTATAACGATTCTAAATGGTCTACAGAATGCTCTAATTTTATTGACGTTCATATTGTCTCCTTGATATGTTAAATTATTCGCAGTATACAGAAAACTTGATTAAAAAGGAGAAAGCCCCTCTTATAGTTAATATAAGAAAAACTTAGAAGTGTTAGACTTGTGGACCTGCACTTGCGTAGTCAAACTCTCCACCATTGTCATCATAACGGTGAAAGTTTTCTTGGAACATACCTGCAAGCTTAGTTAGCATGGCATCATACTCTTCTTTGTTTTCCCATGTTTCTCTTGGGTTAAGTACTTTGTTATCTTTTACACCATCAAGTGTTTGAGGTATTTGCAAGTTAAACAAAGGAAGTGTATCAAACTCAGCATCGTTGATAGAACCATTTAAGATACCATCTATACATGCTCTTGTATCTTTAATACTCATACGTTTACCTACACCGTAAGGACCACCTGTCCAACCCGTGTTTACAAGATATACATTTACATTGTGTTTGTCTATCTTCTCACCAAGTAGCTTAGCATACTTCGTTGGATGTAAGGGTAAAAATGCTTCACCAAAACATGCTGAAAATGTTGCCACTGGTTCAGTAATACCTCTTTCTGTTCCAGCAACTTTAGCTGTATATCCAGAAAGGAAGTAGTACATCGCCTGTTCTTTTGTAAGCTTAGACACAGGAGGTAAGACACCAAATGCATCAGCCGATAAGAAGATGATGTTATTTGGGTGACCCGCTTGTAAATCTTCTTTATGATTAACTATGTGCTCTATGGGGTAAGAAACACGCGTATTTTCAGTTTTTGAACCATCTTCATAGTCAACTTTGCCATTGTCATCAGAAACCACATTTTCTAAAAGTGCATCTTTTACAATAGCTCCATAAATTTCAGGCTCAGACTTTTCATCAAGGTTAATAACTTTTGCGTAACATCCCCCTTCAAAGTTGAAAACACCATGGTCATCCCAACCATGTTCATCATCACCTATCAGGGCACGTTTAGGATCAGTTGAAAGTGTTGTTTTACCTGTACCTGAGAGTCCAAAGAAAAGACAGACATCTTCGTCATCTCCAACATTTGCAGAACAGTGCATAGAAAGTTTACCTTCAAGTGGTAACCAGTAGTTCATCATAGAGAAGATACCCTTCTTCATTTCACCACCATACCAAGTTCCACCAATAATTGACACGTTGTCTTCAATATTAAAAAGTACATAAACATCAGAATTCATACCATGTTCTTTATACTTTTCATTGACAGTTTTACATGCATTGTATACCGTAAAATCTGGTTCAAATCTCTCAAGTTCAGATTCTGTTGGACGGATAAACATATTTTTAACAAAATGTGCTTGCCATGCCACTTCAGAAATGAACCGTACAGAACGCTTAGATGCAGCAGATGCACCTGCATAAACATCTGTCACATAAATATTTTTACCTGAAAGCTGTGTTAATGTTAAATCAAGAAGTTCATCATAGATTTTTTTATCAATTTTAGCATTGATGTCACCCCAAGCAATGTTCTCATTGGAAGGTGCTTGGTTCACAAAATACTTATCTTTAGGACTACGTCCAGTGAAGATACCTGTATCACACATTGCTGTGCCAGATGTAGAGATTTTACATTCTCCACTGTTTACTTCGTGCGCTTGCAACTCATCATAACTTAGGTTATAGTAAACATCTTTAATGTCTTTTAATCCCAGTTTTTCAAGTCCGTTGGGCGTTTTGGTACTCATGGTATCCTCTTTTTATATATAATATTTAATGCTAAAGCATAAGTCAAAAAACAAACATTTTTTGACTTATGATTTAAGTTAAAGCTATAGGTGAAATATATCACTTATAGCCTTAGTTTTATTTGAATATTGACAATAAAACACCCGCAGCAACTGCTGAACCAATTACACCTGCTACATTAGGTCCCATAGCATGCATCAATAAGATATTTCCAGGTTTTTCCTCTGATCCAACTTTCGATACAACCCTTGCAGCCATAGGTACAGCAGAAACTCCTGCTGCTCCAATAAGCGGATTAATTGGTTCTTTTGAAAACTTATTCATCACTTTCGCCATAAGTACCCCAGCTGCTGTCCCAGCTGAAAATGCAATAAGCCCAATCACCATGATTCCCATAGTCTCCGCAACAAGGAATTTGTCTGCTTGAAGTGTCATACCTACACCAAAACCTAAAAAGATAGTAACAATATTTATGAGTGAGTTTTGCATCTCATTTGAAAGTCTATCCACCACACCAGATTCTTTTGCAAAGTTACCAAATGCAAATGACCCCATAAGTGGCGCTGCATCAGGGAGAATAAGTGCAATCATCATAATCACCACAAGAGGGAAAATAAGTTTTTCTAACTTATTTACTTTTCTTGTTGTTTTCATTACAATCTGACGTTCTTCTTTGTTTGTTAATGCTCTCATAATTGGAGGTTGAATGACTGGAACCAATGCCATGTATGAATATGCTGCAACGGCAATAGCTCCAAGAAGTTCAGGAGCAAGTGCAGAAGCAATAAAGATAGAAGTAGGCCCATCTGCCCCACCAATAATAGAAATAGCTGCTGATTGTTGCAAGGTAAAGTCAACCATACCAGTATACTCCGATAGTGCTGCAGCACCTACAAGTGAACCAAATATACCAAACTGAGCTGCCCCACCAAGTAGTGCTGTTTTAGGATTGGAAAGCAATGGACCAAAGTCTGTCATTGCACCTACACCCATAAATATAAGCAGAGGGAAAAACTCATTGGCGATACCCATCTCATAGATAATACCTAACATATGCCCAGGAGCAGCCATCTCAGCAATAGGTATATTGGCTAAAAGCCCACCAAATGCTATAGGTAAAAGAAGAAGGGGTTCAAAGTTTTTCTTAATTGCTAAATAAAAGAGTATGAAGATAATGATGAACATAATCACACGTCCCCAACTCTGTGCAAAAGTAGAGATGACTTCACCATGTGCATTGGTTAATCCTTCAATAGGATTCACCATAGCATCTAGTCCAGTGGTACCAAAAAAAGAAACTATCAACTCTGTAACAGATTGAGGATGATAAGTTGCTTTCTCTTGTGCAATCAATTCTTTTTGAGTCATAGGTGCAGTTTTAGACACCCCATGTTCACTAGCTGTCACAACATTACCAAACAATGTAGAGATGAACAGCATAGAAAGTAAAAGATGTTTGAGCTTCATGCTTACTCCATTGTGGCTAAAAGTTGAGCATCTGCTACAGCATCATTAACATTGACATTAATAGAAGCAATTTTACCTGCTTGTGGTGCTGTAATATCTATTTCCATTTTCATAGCTTCTAAAATCATGATAATATCACCCTCAGCCACTACATCACCTGGGTTTTTAAGTATTTTCCATACATTACCTGGTGTTTGTGAATTAATCTCGACACTTCCTGCACCTGATGGTCCGGCAGGCACAACTGCCGAAGCTGTTGTTGTAGGTGCAATTTGAATATCACCCTCACCTTCTGCTACTTGCACACTATATTGTTTACCATCCACTACTACTGTATAATTTCCTGCCATTTCATTATCTCCACTACAATTATTTTTACCTTTTCTTACCATCAGAGGACCTTCACCCTTCAAAAACGCAATACCTTTTTGATCACAAGCACCTGCAATGAATATATTTTCATCAGAGGTTTCTAATCCTTCATCTTCTAAAACCTTAGTCCAATGAGCGATAGATTTGTTGTCATCTCTATCGGCAATGTCTAAAGGATTTTCAGATGTTGGATCTAGTTTAAGCTTCTGTGATGCCAGTTCTATAATCTCTTTATCTGCTTCAACTGGTGTTTTACCAAAGTAGCCAAGTACCATACGTCCATACCCAGGAGCAATTTGTTTCCATGGTCCGAACATTACGTTTGCATAAGCTTGTTGCCAATAAAACTGAGACACTGGTGTAACAGAAGTTCCATACCCACCACGCTCAACGACTTCTTTCATCGCAGCTATAACCTTGTCAAACTTCTCTAGTTCACCTGAGTCTCTCATCATTTGAGTATTGGCTGTAAGCGCCCCCCCAGGCATAGGAGAGAATGGAATAAGAGGAGACACTTGTGTCGCTTCAGGTGGTATCATATACTCAGACAAGCATTCTTTAACTCTCTCTTCATATTTTAATACTTTTTCTAACTTTAAATCACCAAGGTTATAGTTTGTTCCCTTCGTTGCATGAAGCATCGTCAAGATGTCTGGCTGAGATGTACCACCAGATACTGGTGATGCTGCCAAATCTATACCATTTGCTCCTGCTTCAAGTGCAGCCAAATAAGCTGCCACAGAAACACCTGCTGTTTCATGTGTATGTAGTCTAAGGTGCGTAGAGTCTCCCAAAAGCTTTCTTGCCATTGAAATCGTTTCATATACTTTATGTGGATTTGCTGTTCCTGAGGCATCTTTAAAACAGACAGAATCAAAATCAATCCCTGAATCTAAAATATTTCTTAATGTTTTTTCATAAAATCCTACATCATGTGCGCCACTACATCCTGGAGGTAAATCCATCATCGTCACTACTACTTCATGGTTCATACCATGTTTTTTAATCATTTCTGAAGAGAACGCAAGATTGTTTACATCATTGAGTGCATCAAAGTTTCTTACTGTCGTTGTACCATGCTTTGCAAACATTTTTGCAAAAAGGTCAATCATTTCACGACTACCTGTATCAAGCATTACTGTGTTAATACCACGTGAAAGTACTTGAAGGTTTGCATCTGCTCCTACTATTTCTCTAAAACCATCCATCATTTTAAATGCATTTTCTTGTAGATAGAAGTAGAGAGATTGGAATCTTGCACCACCACCAAATTCAAAATGTGTTATTCCTGCTTGCTTTGCAGCTTCAACTGCAGGAAAAAAGTCATCCATAAGGACACGACCACCAAAGACAGATTGAAATCCATCTCTAAAAGTAGTATCCATTACATCAATATATTTTTTAGCCATCTATTAATACCTTCTGTTATGATTGTTTTCTAAATTCAGTGACTGCTGCAACGATAGCAGCAACATGATGTGCTTCTTGTGCAGCATTACTAGAAGCAGCGGGAGCTTCAGGCTCTTTTTCTGGGAAGAATTTATTTATAATTTTAGCTTGTAACTTCATTATTTCTACAAGAAGCAAAAGGAATACGATAACAATAGTCATTCCAAGTGCCATAAATTTAATAGCTTCTTCAACTAAATTAATTTCCATATATATACCCCACCTTATACTAGTTTAGTAACGCAAATTTTAAAATAATTTTGCTTGATAGCAGATAAAATAGAAGAATTATCTTCTCTTTCTTCTGCGATTGTTATTTCGGGTAGCTTTTTGCTCACCTATATAGCCCTGCATCATCTCATCTACAGTCTTTTGATCAAAACCAATTTGAGACCCGATATGTTTTTGTTCTTGAGTGATAAGACGAGATATAAGTTTCTCTAAAAGTAACGTTGTATCCATCTCACTCATATATGAAAGCATGTCAGAGGCATCACTATGAATATGTATATCGCGTATTTGTTCTGCTAGATATTCACGTCCAGTATCATCTAGACCTTCTCCACCTTGAAGAGTAGCAAGACGCATCTCTGCCCCTACTTCTTTCTGTATGCGTTGAAGCTCTCTAAACTCTTCAGTCGTAACCAATGTAATTGCCTGTCCACTTTTACCTGCACGTCCTGTTCTACCGATACGATGCACATAGGACTGAGGATCAAATGGTATATGAAAGTTAAAGACGTGAGAGACATCTTTAACATCTAATCCACGTGCAGCAACATCTGTAGCTACCATGATTTTAGTTTGTCCACGTCTATACTCTTTTATGACGGCTTCTCTGTCTCGTTGTTCTAAATCACCATGAAGACCTGCTGCATTAAACCCAAGTGCTTGTAAATGCTCTGTAACTCGGTCTACTTCACGTTTCATACGACAAAAAACAATACATTTGTTGGTCTCTTCTGTTTCAAGAAGTTTCACCAATGCTTCATCTCTTTGATTTTCATTTATCATATAGTAACGTTGATCTATGATGTTATTTGTTGTCTCATCATCACCTACAGCTGAGATAAATTGTGGTTGATACAAAATGTCATTTGCAAGTTCCTTAATAGGTTCTGGCATCGTTGCAGAGAAAAGAAGGGTTTGTCTGTTTTGAGGTATGTACTCAAAAATCTCTTTAATCTCTTCTAAAAAACCCATGTCAAGCATCTCATCTGCTTCATCGAGTATTACAATCTCAGGGTTGAATACATCTATTTTTCCTTTCTTGTAAAGGTCTTTAAGTCTACCTGGTGTTGCTACAACTATCTGCACCCCTTTATGGATAAGTGCAATTTGTCTACCATAGCCAACTCCTCCATACACAGTAAGGGTACGAATACCTGCAAAGCGCCCCAAGTGGTAAAGCTCATCAGCGACTTGTGTAGCAAGCTCACGAGTTGGTGTAATTACCAACGCTCGTTCTATCTCACCTTTTGCCAATTTATCCATCATTGGTAAACCAAAAGCAGCTGTTTTACCTGTACCTGTATGTGCTTGACCTACTAAATCAGAACCAGAAGCGATGATAGGTATCGCTTCTTCTTGAATAGGACTTGGTTCTTTAAAGCCCGCTATTTTCACACCTTTTTCTATATCTCTGTGAAAATTAAACTCAGAAAATTTCATTTTATTCCTTTGGATAGTTATCATAACTATCACACATATTTGTTCAAAAAAATTTTGAACTTAATAGAAGCTCTCTAAAGAGACTCTATAAATTCAACACACTTGGAGCTTAAATAATTAGTAACAGAAAAACACCAAAAACAATACGATAAATTCCAAAAGGCACAAATGAAAATTTTTGTATAAATACTAAAAAAAGTTTTACCGTAATATAAGCGACAACAAAAGCGACAATAAATCCAACGATGAAAGGTAAATAATTTGCATCCATAAATGCTTTATAGTTTTGAAGAAGAGAATATCCACTTACGGATATCATTACCGGTATGGCAAGCAAAAACGAAAAATCTGAAGATGTTTTTCTATCTAGTCCTAAAAGCAAACCTCCAATAATTGTTGCACCTGATCGACTTGTTCCAGGTATTAATGAAAATACTTGTGCAATACCTATCCCCATTGCTTGCATATACGTTACTTTTTCGACATTAGAAGTATGACATGTCTTTTCTTTATAAAAATATTCAACTATCAAAAAAACAACACCTCCTATAATAAACATCCATGCCACTGTATCGATAGTAAAAAGTCGTGCAATTTTATCTTTAAAAACAAATCCAACCATACCCAATGGTAAAAATGACCAAAGCAACTTCATCCAAAGTTTATATTTTTTCAATGTTATTTTTTCTTTATAGATAAGCATGACAGCTAAAATTGCAGCAAATTGAATAATAATTTCATATGCATCTGTTAATGTATCTTGATTAATGCCTAAATACTCAGAGGCAACAATCATATGTCCTGTAGAAGAGATGGGTAAAAACTCTGTAAAGCCTTCTATTATTCCAATAATGATTGCTTGAAAAATATCCAATTAATTTACTTCTTTACTTTCTGCATTAGCGGGCTTAATTTCATAAAAAGATGCAACCAATGCCACAAAATATAACCAAGTAGCCGCACCTGTGAACTTAAATCCTTCTTCTACTCTTTGTATATGGGAATAACGAAAAGGAATATCATCTTGAATCAAATCAGTGAAAATTGAAGCAGCCAATAACATTCCTGCAAAAATAAAGGCAAACGCATTTATTTCAATAATAATTTTATAATGTCGTGACATCATAGCCAATGCTAATATTGCATATGTGGCATAACAGATATTTTGATTAATATATCTGTCATGTATCATAAAAAAATCATCTACTGCTAACAAAAGAGAAAAAACACCTAATAAAAGGAGCAGTTCACGTTGTCTAAAGAGTACTTCATTTTTAAGTGTAAAAAAACCGAATAATGCTATAGCAACTGATGAAACCCATAACCATGTGCCAATACTCGATAAAAAACCTAAAAAACTAGATTTATGCATTTGTTGTGCAAAATCTCTCACAATTTCCATTGTATGAAACCCATTATATTGCATCACAATAAATGCGACAACATAAAATATCAATCCTGGTATAGTCGCAAATATAATCACTTTCCATATGTTATTTAAATCAAAAATTTTCTTTATCATCATCTCTACTAAACCTTTTAAATCATCGAGCTGAAATAACTCTCATCTTTTGAAAGCAGTTCTTTTGGAGAACCACTATCAACCACATAACCATCTTCTAAAACATAGATATGTTCTGCACTTTTAATTGTACTTAACCTATGTGCGATGGTAATCACTGTTTTTTCAGCTAAAAAATCTTTTAACGCATCAAAAAGTTTACCCTCTGTATGCACATCCAAAGCAGAAGTAGATTCATCAAAAATAACCACTTTAGGGTCAGATAAAATCATTCTAGCGATGGCAACCCTTTGCCTTTGTCCCCCACTGAGCTTAATCCCATCTTTACCAACGAGTGTATCAAGTCCCAAATCTAAACGCTCTATGACATCATCAAGCTGTGCAATATGTATTGCGTTTTGTACCGTATCTTGCGTATACTCTTTGCCTAGCGTTAGATTGAACAGCATTGTATCATTAAAAAGTTTAGGATGTTGCAAGATTAAATGAATATTTTCTCTTATGGTAGAAAGTTTCAAGTTTTTATTAGAAACCGTTGCATAATTTATCTCGCCCTCATCAAGGGGATAAAAACCCACAAGTATGTTGGACAAAGTAGTCTTCCCTGATCCACTAGCTCCTACGATTGCTACTTTTGTTCCTTTAGATATATACATATTGATATTTGTTAATATATTTTTATCTTTTTGGTATGCGAATGAAAGATTTTTTACTTCTATATCTATAGCATGTTGTCCTACAAAAGGATTGTGTTTTTCCTCTATTTGAGGCTCTAGTTCCATTTCATAAATGCTCTCTATACGCTTACATGCAGCCTTTGCCGTGGAAAGAACATATTGAAAGTTGATAATATCTTGTATGGGGGTTACCATGACCCAAAGGTAGGAAAATACAGCAAGCATTAAGCCAACAGAAAGGTCAGAATATGCTACAGCTAAGATACTTACTGCCCTAAAAATTTCATAACCTCCTAAAAATACAAGATACGAGTATTTGAGTGCCCTATCACTTTTATAGCCATAGTTAATGGCATGCTCTCGTAATTCATCTGCTTTGATACGACTATGCTCAAAAAAATACTCTTCTTTATTTGCAGCACGTATTTGATGAAAAAGCTCAAGTGTCTCCGTTAAAGAAGACTGAAAAAGCTCTACTGCTTTGTTTTCTTCTTTCTTCAATTCTCCTATATTTCGTGCAAGTTTAACAGTGAACAGTACCACTATGGGGTTGGTAATCAGTATAAAAATAGCCAATTGCCAATGTATCCATAAGAGGACAAAAGCAGAAAAGAACAGTAACAATACAGCAACTATAAGTTTAGAAATAGTGGAACTGACAAAACCATCAATAGTTTCTACATCAGTCACTAGCTTAGAAGTCACTGCCCCTACACGTATCATCTCGTACTCTTTGAGCGAAACACGCTTAAGATGTGCAAGAAGTGATGTCCTCATTTTATAAGTAATATTTTTTGATATGGAAACAAATACTTTTGTTTGAAGTATAGATAACAAAGTACTTAACACACGTAATATGATGATAATTACTAGCACAAATAGCACATATCCTTTAATGTCAGAAGTAAAAAGATTTTGACTAATCCACATTATAAACCCATGGTCTTTACCTAAGAGTAATTCATCTACAAGTATAGGAATAAAAAGAGGGATAAGTACAACAAGTAGTGTTGCTATAATGGCTATAATATTTCCTAATATCACTTCTTTTCTATGCGTTAAGAGTTGCTTAAATATATTTTTAATAGTACAGTTTTTTTTAATCACATGATAACTTTATTTTTTATTATTGTGATTATAGCATAGTGCATTAAATTCCTTTGATAAAACTTCTCATGTTTTTTAAATCTTGCTATAATTCCATTTTTAAAATTATTTTCTACATCATATCCATAAATATTGAGGCAATATTTATCCAAAGGACAAAAGCTGAAACTTCAAAGTAATATAACAAGAGAAAACATTGCGATTTTAGTACATTTATTTTATGAAAAAGCAATGCGCGATGAGCAAATAGGTGAATATTTCATCATTGAATTAGGTGACAACATGGCAAATGAAGAGTGGACAGAGCACATAGAACTTTTAGTCAATTTCTGGGCTACTATTTTTTTAGATGAAGAGCGCTACAAAGGTGACCCTTATGGCCCACATTTTACCATGGTTGGGTTAAGAAGAGAAGATTTCATAAAATGGGCTAAAATTTTTGAACACGCTGCAAATAAAGTCTATGTACCTCATATTGCAAAATTGTTTAAAGAAAAAGGAGACTTTTATGCCCAAGAGTTCCTCCAAAAACTTCACTTAAAAAGTGATTTAAAAGAGCTAAAAAGTACGATAGGATGGGAATAATATCCTGCTTTTAAACTAACTCTAAAATTTTTTTCAAATCTTTTACATCTATACAATGTGTTGCAGCTTCTTTGAGTATGGGCTTGGCACAAAATGCCACACGTGTGTCTGCATGTGCGAACATACTAAGGTCGTTGGCTCCATCACCCACAACAAGTGTATCTTCTCTCTTTACACCTAGTAAAGCTTGTAGGCGTGTTATCATGTCACCTTTTGCTTGTGAATACATCATCTCTCCCCCTACTGCACCTGTGAGTATGCCATTTTCATCTGCATGTAAAAAGTTAGAAAAGTCTGCACTTATGCCTAACTTCTCACATGCAGGCCTTGTAGCATCTCTGAAGCCACCTGAAAAACACACAACAGTGTAACCACGCTCTTTAAGCCCGTTGACTACCTCCTGTGCACCATGCATTATGGGAAGGTTTTTACATATTTCCTCTACTTTACTTTGCTCTAAGCCTTTGAGTAGCCCAACGCGCTCTGTAAGAGAAGTATAAAAGTCTAACTCACCAGCCATAGCACGTTCAGTAATGGCTACAACTTGCTCTTTAAAGCCTAGCACTTCTGCAAAAAAATCGATGGTTTCACCATCCATAAGTGTGGAGTCAAAATCAAAGACTGCTAGTTTAGACATCATATACCTCTGTGTAATATTTTGGTAGAATTATACCAATAAAATAAAATATAAAGAAATATACATGTTTGAAAAATTTTGTGACGTCCTCTGTCTTGAAAAAGAGTTTATCACGGTTGAGATTAATCCTCCGCATGGAGCTTCAATTGACAGCCTTATTGCTGACATAAAGAAGTACAACTTACAAGACAAGGTCACGGGCTTCTCCTGTACAGATAACCCTTTGGCAAAACTCAAAATGTCAGGCATGCTCTCTGCCATTAAGGTGCAACAAGAGTTCTCAAAGCCTGTCATTGCCACAATGAGTATGAGAGACAAAAACAAACTATCTTTACAATCAAGTCTGCTTGGTGCGAATGCCTTTGATATTCGTTGTATCTTAGCACTCACAGGTGACCCTGCTAAATTTTCAGATCAGCCAGATGTCAAGGGTGTAGTAGAGCGTGATTCAACCTTACTCCTAAGTATTATCCACCACCTAAACAAAGGTGTTGACTACTCTAACAAGCCTCTCATACCTGCGCCTAAACCCATCTACCCTTTTGCGGTAAGTAACTCTTATGCAAAAGACATGAACTCACTTAAAAAGCGTATGGTAAAAAAGTTAAACTATGGGGCACGTGCTATCATCACCCAACCTGTTTATGATTTAGAAAATGCAAAAGAAATACTTGCACTTTTTGAAGAGGCAAAAGAACTAAGCATCCGTGACACAGCGAAAGAAGCCAACTTAGTCTTAGGTCAGTTCCCCATAGTAGCCTCAAGAACGGCAAACTTCATCAATGACAAAGTACCTGGTATCTCTGTACCCAAAGCCATCATAGATGAAATGAACCTCGCAGCTATGGATGGCCTAGAAAAAGAACGTGAAGTAGGCTTCGCGCTCTCTAAAAAAATCTTTGATGAAGTCATGAAAGAACATGGAAAAGTACACTTGATGACACATAATAGATTTGATTTGTGTTCGGAGTTGATTGGGTAATAAGAAACAAAACGTTATACGTTTTGTTTCTTATTTTGTTGTAACTTCTGTGTTTTAAGCATTTGTGAGGCTCTAGTATATCCACCATTTGCACTATCTACAAAATGTACTTGAGCACCATTTCGCTCATATACAAGACAAGTTAAAAGGGCGTGTGTACTTTGGTGTAAACCATAGTATATTTTCCCCTCACCATACCAAATGTCTAACATTCTTTCTAAAGAAAGTATATCCACATTATCAGCCGTTACAACCATTTGTAACGTGCCATCAAACTTTTCTGCATCTGTAGAATGAATGACATCATTTTTGTAACGTCCCCAGTCTGTATCGAACATATTGAGTTTGTATTTCATCAGTATCGTTCCGATGATGTTTCCTATAAGTAATCCAAATGCTTTAAAAGGACTCATTGATTTTGCTTTTAACTCTGTTTGTAATGTCACTACACTTTTACTTGTATTTAGATTGTGTTCAGTTAATGCATTTCGGGCATTGCTGTCCCCTAAAATACTCTCTATCTTTTCAAGTAACTCAGGATACAAACTTTTATAGTTAGGTAAAACTTCTATCATCAGACTCATGGTTCTGTCTTTAGGTGACTTAATGTCTTTCCAACGACACTCAAGTCCATTGAGATTGATAGGCTCATCTTTTGCTTCTATGGTTTGAAAACGTCCCGACTTAAGACCTGTGTCAAAAGTATTTATGGCGCTACCATGAAAGATGGCTTGTGAAAATGCTGGCGTAGCTTGGTACTTCAATATAGAAAGTGTTTCTCCCATCGCATAGAGTTTTTCTAACGCGATAATACCCACACGTAGGTTTAACTCAAAGTTTTTCTCTACAACATAGGCACAACCAGAAAGTACGCGTCTTGAAACCTCATACAAAGAACGTGGCACTAGTATCGTAGCACCGTCCCCACCAAAAACAAAAGGTAACTCATGACTTGTTGTTTCATTTAACAAAGCAATAATACTTAGTGCACCTGCCATGTTAACATCTTTATATCGCCCTGATTCTATCGCTTTTGTAGAAGACGTAATATCGACAATAATAAGATACCATTTTTCATGAAAATCTACAAACTTATCTTCATTAAACCAATCTTTTTGAGACTTTGATATAGGGAGGTTTTCATAAAAGACATCACTTTTTTTAAGAGTCATCATTACATCTTAATTATCGAACATAACAGGATAAAGTAAACCATAAAGTGTCATGAACATCAAAGGTACAGTCCAAATCAGTCCCGCGCCTAGTGGTATGGCACTGATTAATGCGATAATACCTAAAAGAAGTACCAGTCCAAATACTTTAAACCAATGTTTGGTTACCGTTTTTCTTGAAAGCTCCATGGCATCCCATACACCCATGTTTTTATCGACGATAAGTGGCATAGTAAAAGTATAGGCAATACTTAAATACAATCCAGGAAGTATCAA
>Ga0256840_1001560_pt1 | contig 21290 bp, 18 predicted proteins | sample 355202metaG_FD_185969 | JGI IMG/M metagenome (GOLD analysis project Ga0256840, IMG submission 185969) | Hydrothermal vent microbial communities from Mid Atlantic Ridge, Atlantic Ocean - 355-202 | ecosystem: Environmental > Aquatic > Marine > Hydrothermal vents | place: Atlantic Ocean: Mid...
AGGTTGCCGCGCTGAAGAACCACAAATGGACCAACATCAAGGACCAGGTGGATATGATCGAAATGCCATCCGGCAACCGTATCATTCTGCTGTCCGAGGGTCGCCTGCTGAACCTTGGCAATGCCACGGGCCACCCGTCATTCGTGATGTCGGCATCGTTTACCAACCAGACGCTGGCCCAGATTGAACTGTGGACCAAAGGCGACGAATACAAGAATGACGTATATATCCTGCCCAAGCATCTGGATGAAAAAGTTGCCCGTCTGCACCTTGCCCGCATCGGTGTGAACCTGTCGGTTCTGGACAAAGAGCAAGCGGATTATATCGGTGTGCCGGTGGATGGACCGTTTAAGCCGGAACATTACCGCTACTGATTGGCGCGAAATTGTGGACTAAAAATACCGGGCACTTTGTCCGGTATTTTTTCGCTTGATTGTGAAGTTTGAACAGCACTAGTCTTATGTCCAGGCGTCGGATTTACACGAAGCGGTTTACATAGTTTTCCAGCATTTCCTGTCGTCCTGAACGCGGTTGCGGGTTGATGTCTTGCTCCAGGACCCTTGCCGCGATCCCGTCAAGCGTGTCACTGGCCATCATCATTTTGGCCTCCTCACTTTGCCACCCCGCGTACCGTTCGCTCAACGCCTGTTCCAGCCCGTTATCCTGTAACATGGTTGCTGCCGCTTTCAATCCTCGTGCACAGATATCCATGCCGCCAACGTGCGCCGCGATCAAATCCTGCGGGTCCAATGACTGGCGGCGTAGTTTGGCATCAAAATTGGTGCCCCCCGTTACAAACCCACCCGCTTTCAGGATATGATAATAGGCCAGCGCCACCTCGGGGGTGTTGTTGGGGAATTGGTCTGTGTCCCAGCCTGACTGATAATCATTGCGATTCATGTCGATCGAGCCAAACACACCCAACGCCACCGCCGTCGCGATTTCATGTTCAAACGAATGGCCCGCCAAAATGGCGTGGCCCTGCTCAAGGTTCAGCTTTACCTCGCCCTCCAGCCCGTATTTCTGCAAAAATCCGTAACAGGTGGCTGCGTCATAATCATACTGGTGTTTTGAAGGCTCCTGCGGTTTGGGCTCCAGCAAAATTGCGCCCTCAAACCCGATCTTGTGTTTGTAGTCCACCACCATGTTCAGGAACCGGCCCATATGATCCATCTCGGCCTTCAGATCGGTGTTCAGCAGGGTTTCATAACCCTCGCGCCCGCCCCACAGAACATAGTTCTGGCCGCTCAGCTGATGGGTCGCATCCATACAGGTTTTCACCGTGGCCGCAGCATAGGCAAACACATCGGGGTCGGGATTGGTGGCCGCGCCCGCCATGAAACGGCGGTTGGAAAACAGGTTGGCTGTGCCCCACAACAGGCGGGTTTTGCCGGTTTCCATTTTGGCGGCAAGGTAATCTACCATCTGTTGCAGATTGCGGGTGTTTTCAGCGAAATTTCTACCTTCGGGGCGCACATCGGCATCGTGGAAACAAAAGAAAGGTACGTTCAGGATATCGAACATGTCAAAGGCCACATCGGCCTTTAATCTGGCCCGCTCCATCCCGTCGCCAAACCATGGGCGCTGGAATGTATCGCCGCCGAACGGATCGGTGCCGGACCAAGCGAAGGAATGCCAATAGGCTACGGCAAAACGCAAATGGTCCTCCATCCGTTTGCCCATGACCACCTCGTCGGCATCGTAATGGTGAAAGGCCAGCGGATTGGTGCTGTCCGTGCCCTCGTATTTTATGCGGGGGATGTCGCCGAAAAAACGGGTCATCGGGGTGCTCCTTTCAGGGCTGGATAGGCGGCGCGATAGGTTTGGTAGGCGTCGGCAAAGGCGTCGGTCAGGGACGGGTCGGGATAGATGGTTTGTGCCACGGCGGCCGGGGGGCAAACGGTTGCCGGATCATCCCCCGTTGCGGCCATCAACCCCAGTCGCGCCGCACCAAAGGCTGCGCCAAAATCACCCTCATCGGGAATGTCGATGGGCATGCTCAATGCGGTGGCCAAAACCCGCAACCAGTAGTGCGACTTCACCCCGCCCCCGACCGCCAGAAGACGCGAGATTTCGGTGCCGGTGCTGCGCAAGGCCGCAAGGTTGTCGCAAAAGGCAAAGGCGACCCCCTCCAGTACCGCCTGTGTCAGGGTTTTGCGGTCGGCATCATGTGACAGGCCGATAAATGCGCCCCGCATAGCGGCGTCATTATGCGGTGTTCGCTCGCCGCCCAGATAAGGCAGGAATTGCACCATCGTGGGCGGCCGCAAATCATCACCCAACTCGGCCGTCAGTTCCGCAGCCGGTTTGCCCGCGATCCTTGCGAACCATTCCAGCGAATCCGTGGCCGACAGGATCACCCCCATCTGGTGCCACCGATCAGGCAGCGCATGGCAAAACGTATGCACAGCACTTTCGGGCCTTGGCAAATAGGCGTCATTGGCGGCAAACAGAACCCCCGAGGTGCCAAGTGAAATGAACGCCTGCCCCGCCTGCACCACCCCCATCCCGACGGCCGAGGCCGCATTGTCGCCCCCGCCGCCTGCAACGGGAATCCCTTTGGGCAGGGACCAGCGGGAGGCAAGGCTGTTGCGCAAGTGCCCGCCAATAGCGTTGCCTTCGACAAGGACCGGCATCTGGTCGCGGGTCAGGCCTGTTGCGGCCAGCAAATCATCGGACCATTCGCGGCGTGCCATATCCAGCCAACTGGTTCCGGCACTGTCGGACATGTCGGAAATATAGTCGCCGGTCAGCCACAGACGCAGATAATCCTTGGGCAGCAGAACCTTGTGGATTTGGGCAAAGGCCTCAGGTTCATGTCGTTGCACCCACAGCAGTTTTGGCGCGGTGAATCCCGAAAACACGATGTTGCCCGACAGTGTGCGAAACGCGGGTTGCGCGTCCAGTTCTGCTGCCTCTTTATAGCTGCGGCTGTCGTTCCACAGGATGCAGGGGCGGATTGCGTCGCCCGCCTGATCAACCAGTGTCGCCCCGTGCATTTGCCCCGACAGGCCGATGCCCCTAACCGCCCCCATTTGGGCGGGATACTGTTGTGCAAGACTGTCCAGAACCTGCTCGGCAGCGGTGATCCAGCTGGCCGGGTCCTGCTCGGACCAGCCTGAACTGTGCCGCGAAACCTGTAACGGGGCATTGGCCGATCCAACCGTGTTCTGATCCGCGTCAATCAACATCCCCTTCAGGCCGGATGTTCCCAGATCAAGCCCCAGATACATGTCATTTCCCCCAAGAGTGCCGCGCGGTACTGCTGAACACTTGCAATTGAGCGCAGCGGATGGCACATATTAATTCGATGGAAAAATTAAATCAACAAATGATCCGCGCCCTTATAGCGGGGTTGATGGTATGGGGCGTAGGTCCGGTTGTGGCCGATGGTTTGCCTGACTTCCCTGCCGCCGAATTTTCCAGCATGCCACAGCGGCAAATCAAACTGGGGCAACTGTTGTTCTATGATCCGGTTCTTAGCGGTAATCGCAACATTTCCTGCGCCACTTGCCACAACCCGAAATTCGGCACATCCGACGGGGTATCGCTGGCCCTTGGCGAAGGCGGTATCGGGCTGGGCCCGTCGCGCCGCGTTGACCCTGACAATCCGCCGGAACAACGGATCGGGCGCAACGCCCCTGCCCTGTTCAATCTGGGGGCTGCCGAGTTTACCTCGCTGTTTCATGGCGGGAGGCTCGAGGCTGACCCCACCCGCCCTTCGGGCATCCGCACCCCGCTGGACGATGAAATGGTGCAGGGGTTTAGCGGCGTGGTGTCGGCACAGGCGATGTTTCCGGTGCTGTCAGGCGATGAAATGGCGGGGCAGTATTCGGAAAACGACGTATCAAAAGCGGTGCGTCAGGGGTTTTTGTCGCAAAAGGGCGGCGCGTGGGACATCATCGCGGCGCGGGTTGCAAACTTCCCCGAATACCGCGCCCGTTTCACCCAAATCATCGGCCCGCGTGACATCCGCTTTTCCGATATTTCCAACATGATCGCCGATTTCATTGCCTATGAATGGCGCGCCGATAATAGCCCGTTTGACCGGATGTTGTTGGGCGAGGCCCTGCCCGAACCCGCCGCCACCGGAATGGTGCTGTTTTACGGCAAGGCCGGATGCGTTGCCTGTCATTCCGGCCGCTTCCAGACCGACCAGCAGTTTCACGCCATCGCCATGCCCCAGATCGGGCCGGGCAAGGCCGCGCGGTTTGAATCCCACCACCGCGATGTTGGCCGGATGCGGGTGACGGGTCAAACCGAAGACGCCTATCGTTTCCGCACCCCCAGCCTGCGCAATATCACCGAAACCGGCCCCTATGGCCATAACGGGGCCTATGCAACGCTGGAAGCCGTGGTGCGCCATCATCTGAACCCCGTTGCCAGCCTATACAGCTATGACCGGACGCAGGCGATATTGCCGATGCTGGACGGCGCGCAGGATTGGGCGATACTGGATGACCCAGCGGAAATGGCAGCGATAGCGGCGGCGAACGAGTTGCAACCGGTTGTGTTGGGCGATGACGAGGTCAGCTCCCTGCTTGCGTTTTTGGCGGCCTTGCGCGACCCCGACAGCCTGTCTGGCCGTTTGGGTATCCCCGCAAGCGTGCCAAGTGGATTGCCGCTGGATTAGAGCGGTTCAAGGTCCAACGCATCGCCGTTCCGTTGCAAGTGTAAAATCCGGTTAACATCCGTTTCCATCCAGTCCGATTTGGCCCCGTCCGGCCATATCACGCGCAGATCAACCTTGTCCGCCTGCCCCAGCCCGAAATGCACCAGCGCCGCGTTGCCGCTGGCATGGCCGCCGCCTACGGTTATCTCGCGGCTCCAGATGTGCGCGCCATGCCTGACCTCGATCCAGCCCCCGACGGCCCGCGTGTTCACCCCGTTTTGCCGCAGATCCAGCAGCAGCCAATGACCGGTATCCGGCGTGACGTTCTGGTAAACCTCGACCGGCGCGCGGCGGTTGACCACCACCAAATCCAGCCGCCCGTCCAGATTGAAATCGGCCAGCGCCGCGCCGCGTGATCGCGCCATCGTGGCAATACCTGCGGTCAGCCCATGTTCGGTAAAATGCCCGTCCGCCCCCTGCATCAACAGGTTGTTTGGGTCCGCTGTAGCGCTGTCGGGCATTTGTTCAACATTGCCCTTGGCGATGAAAACATCATCACGCCCGTCATTATCGACATCGCCAAATTCGATCTGCCATCCGGTCGAAGGCCGCCCGTCGCCGCCGGTATAGGGACGCTGCGCCGTCGCCCCCGTTTCGTATGCGGCGTTGCGATAAGCGGGCCCATCAACCGATGTGTCGGGGAATTGCAGTTTCTGGTCCCCCATGCTGCTCAGGAATACTTCGGGAAACCCATCGCCGGTGATGTCGCGGCTGGCGATGCCCATGCCCCACAGGCTGTAATCCTGCCACCCTTCGGCTTTGGTATAAAGGCGCGGCGTGGCCTCCATCGCCCACATTTGTTCCGCCCCACCACGAACGTAATAATGCCGGTCATTGCTGATGCGCAAATCCTGACGGCCCTTGCGACCCCAATCCGTGAACAGCATTGATAACGGGCAAAACGCAGGCGAAAGCGGGGTTTTCCGGTAGCGTCCGTTTTCAGGACGGTGCAGGAAATTCCGGTCGCACGCCATGAACGGCCCATCCGAATTTTCATGATCGACATAGTTTCCAGTTGCCAAAGTGGGCAGGGCATTGCCTGCCTCCCATGTTGCCGAAAAGGCGGTGGTCCAGCGGGTGCCGCCATCAAATCCCAGATCGGAGAATTCGGAAAAAGTGCAATCCGGCCCGCCTTTTAGCAGCCGGTTTTCTCCGACCCGCATGATGAACAGGTCCAGAAACCCGTCACTGTCCACATCCAGCGGATAGGCACCGCTGATCTGACGCAACGCCAGAATATCCGGTGTGTCGGGAATGAAAGTCACCGTGCCCCCACGGGTAGAAGCTGTGTTTCGCAACAACACGGCAGGCCCTTCACCACCTGCGATGAACAACTCGGGAAAATGGTCGCCATCACAATCAAATGTCGCCACCCCGCCGCCGACAAAAAATTCCCAGCCGCCGGAATACTGATGTGTCAGCCTCAGCGCCCCGGACCTGTTTTCAAAAAGCGGTTGCGCCGCAACCTGTGTCGCCAGAGCGCATACCCAAAGAGCAGACCTAATCAGCATTGCCCGATATCCCGTTCAAAACCATGTCCGTCACCCCTTCGATTGCGAAAGTCGCTGCCCCCATTGCCCACATTTTGTCACCCCATTTATGCACCCTGACATCCGGCGGTGGTCCGCCCATATTGACGATGGAACGCTTCATGCTTTCGATCACGTCCTCATCATACAGATAGTCGTATTTCATCCGTTCACCGGATAGGATGATCAATTCGGGCGCCAGAATATTGACCACATTCGCCAGCCCCATCGCAAATATCCGCCCTGCCCTGCGAAATATCGACAACGCCAGCTGGTTGCCCGCACGGGCCTGATCAAAAAGATGGTGCATCTGCTGTTCGGTTTTGGGGAATGACTGAAGGCCCGCCTTATGACCCATCGTTGTGCCGGCCTCGCGCAGCAGGGCGTAATCGCCGACATAGGCCTCAAGGCAACCACGCTGTCCACAGCGACACAGCGCGCCGTCCAGTTGCACCTTTGTATGGCCCAGTTCACCCCCGCCCCCGCGCGTACCGCGGATCAGTTTGCCGTCAATCACAATCCCCATGCCGACGCCCTGTTCAATGGTGATCACAATAAAATTGCGTGCGTTTTGACCCAGGCCAAAACGCTGTTCGGCCAAAGTAACCAGATTGGCGTCATTCTCCAGAAAAACCGGAACCTCCAGTCGTTGCTGCAACATGTCCTGCAAGGGCGCATCCGCCTCAGTGATGAATGGCGACCAGCGGATCACCCCTTTGGGCGCATCCACAATGCCGGGCATACCGATGCCAACACCGGACAGGGATTGCAGGGCCATACCCGCATCCCTTAACGCCGCCCGTAGTGTCGTCTGCAAAAAATCGCAGGTCTGCGCGGCAGACCGGATATCGGTCGGGGTTCGGGTGCTGTATTCGGCAATAACACTGCCGACAAAATCAACAATCACAACAGTGGTGGCTTCATTGGACAGCTTCATACCCGCTACAAGATGGGCGTCACTGCAAATTTGTAAATCCACACGCGGACGGCCCCGTTTGGCGTTGCTTTTGTTCGGTTCGGCCGGGATTTCCTGAATCAGGCCGGCGGCAATCAATTCGCCGGTGATACTGGTCACGGTGGCCGGACTTAGGCCGGTTTCCTGCGCGATATCTATGCGTGCTACGGGGGCGTTCTTGCGGATGCCAGCAAACACCGCCTTTCGGCCAGTTTCGCGCCCCGAAGACCCCGTATCCAGTTGTTGTGCGCTCATTTTCCGCTCCGGCAAATCCCTATGACTCACGACAATACACTATTTAATTTGATTGCAAAATTAAAATGCGGCATAGTTTTTGCAGACACGCGAATCCTGTTGATTATTGCGTGCCTGTAAATCCTTGGGAGGACAAGATGAAAAAACTTGGAATTATTGCTGCCGCTTTGCTTAGCACCAGTATTGCCACTTCGGCACTGGCAGACGGGAAAACCATCGGCGTTAGCTGGTCGAACTTTCAGGAAGAACGCTGGAAAACCGACGAAGCCGCGATGAAGGCCGCGATCGAGGCTAACGGCGACACCTATATTTCCGCTGACGCGCAATCTTCCTCGGCCAAACAGCTGTCGGATGTCGAAAGTCTGATCGCACAGGGCGCGGATGCACTGGTAATCCTGTCGGTTGACTCGGGCTCTGTCGGATCGGCTGTGGATGCGGCAGCGGCCGAGGGGATTCCGGTGATCGGCTATGACCGCCTGATCGAGGACGAACGTGCCTTTTATCTGACCTTTGACAACAAGGGCGTTGGCCGAATCATGGCACAGCAGATTATCGCGCTGGTTCCCAAAGGCAACTACGCGGTTATCAAGGGCGACAAGGGTGATCCGAACGCCGCCTTCCTGCTGGAAGGGATGATGGAAGTGATTGGGGGCGCGGTGAAATCGGGAGATATCAAGATCGTCGGCGAAACATTTACTGACGGCTGGAAGCCCGACAATGCCCAGAAAAACATGGAGCAGATCCTGACCGCTGCAAACAACAACGTTGATGCGGTGCTGTCCGAAAATGACGGCATGGCCGGTGGTGCCATCGCTGCCCTCGAGGCACAGGGGTTAAGCATTCCGGTGTCTGGTCAGGATGGTGATCACGCTGCGCTTAACCGCGTTGCCCGTGGTGCCCAGACGGTTTCGGTCTGGAAAGACGCGCGTCAATTGGGTGCGGCAGCCGGTGGTATTGCAGCCGCGCTTGCCGGTGGTGCGTCGATGGATTCGATCGACGGGGCTGTGAAGTGGTCCGGCGGGGCGAAGGGCGTTGAAATGAACGCGATCTTCCTGTCGCCAACCCCGATCACCAAAGACAATATCAACGTGGTGATCGATGCTGGCCATATCGCCAAAGACAAGGTTTGCGAAGGGGCTATGCCAGGCGTCAAGGGCTGCGAATAACCCGCATTAAACAAAATCTGCGCCGCGTTTTGATGCGGCGCGGATCAGGAATTGACTTGTGTCAGCCCCCCGAACATCATGATACTTGCAGGAGGTCGATGTGACAAAACCGGTGACATCCAAAACAGCTGTGTCTGAAAAATCCGACGGTACGTTTTCACGCTTCCTGCGGGCAACCGAGATTGATTCCCGCCTGTTGGGGATGATAGGCGCGCTGGTACTGATTTGGGTCGGCTTTCACCTTTATGGCAAATTCGTCAACGGCTACGGTGCCTTTCTGACCCCGCGCAACCTGTGGAACCTGTCGGTGCAAACCGCCTCGGTGGCGGTGATGGCCACGGGTATGGTGCTGGTGATCGTCACCCGCCATATCGATCTGTCGGTTGGTTCAATCCTGGGATTTTGTGCCATGTCGATGGCAATTATCCAAGTCTGGATATTGCCCGAATTTCTGGGGTTGGGCCACCCGATGATCTGGGTCATCGCGGTGATCAGCGGGCTGTTGATCGGCTGTTTGATCGGGGCATTCCACGGCTATCTGATCGCCTATCTGGGCATCCCCGCCTTTATCGTAACGCTTGGCGGGTTGCTGGTCTGGCGGGGCGCGGCGTTTTTGCTGGCACGCGGCGAAACCATTTCACCGGTGGATGCGACTTTTTCCAAATTGGGCGGCGGGCCATATGGTGCGGTCGGGGCAACAACCAGCTGGATCATCGGTCTGGTCGCCTGTCTGGCCGTGCTGGGCCTGTTATGGCAGGGTCGCCGCCAGCGCCGCCGGTTCAAATTCCCGCTGCGCCCGCTGTGGGCCGAAGGATTTTTGGCCACTGTTGGTTGCGGGTTGATCATCGGCTTTGTGATGTTGGTGAATGCCTACCCGTGGCCTAGAGGGATCGTTAAAAAATACGTTTCGGCCAACAATATCGACACACCGGTCGAGCAGATTTTCATCAGCCACGGTTTTGCCATTCCGGTGCTGATCCTGATGGCGGTCGGGGTTTTGATGACCATCCTGACCACCCGCACCCGCTTTGGCCGCTATGTGTTCGCGATTGGCGGCAATCCGGATGCGGCCGAACTGTCGGGCATCAACACCCGCTGGGTGACAGTTAAGATATTCGCGTTGATGGGCACCCTTTCCGGTCTGGCCGCCGTAATCGCCAGCGCGCGGCTGGGGTCAGCCACCAACAACCTCGGCACGCTGGACGAGCTATATGTCATCGCAGCGGCGGTGATTGGCGGTACTTCGTTTTCGGGCGGGGTGGGCACGATTTACGGCGCGATCCTTGGCGCGCTGGTGATGCAGTCATTGCAAACCGGCATGGTACTGATCGGCTTTGACGCTGCCATCCAGCAAATGGTTGTCGGCGCGGTTCTGGTTTCAGCGGTCTGGATCGACACGCTGTACCGGCGCAATTCGGATGTGTAGGGAGGGGTAGGATCATGACACAGCAAGCCCCCTTGGTAGAAATGAAGAACATCCATCTGGCCTTTGGCGGGGTCAAGGCGGTTGACGATGTCAGCGTCAATCTGTTCCCCGGCGAAGTCGTTGGCTTGCTGGGCCACAACGGTGCCGGAAAATCCACCCTGATCAAAGTTTTGTCCGGCGCTTACAAGGCCGACGCCGGCATTATTTATATCAATGGCGAACGCGCTAACATCAACAACCCGCGCGATGCCCGAAAATACAACATCGAAACCATTTACCAGACCCTTGCGCTGGCCGACAATCTGGACGCTGCCGCCAACCTGTTTCTGGGTCGCGAACTGGTCAACCGTTTCGGTCTGGTCGACGACGACGCGATGGAGGCCGAAACCCGCAAGATCATGGGGCGGTTGAATCCGAATTTCGCCAAATTCTCGTCCCCTGTCAGTGCGTTATCGGGCGGGCAACGGCAATCGGTGGCCATCACCCGCGCCGTCTATTTCAACGCCCGCATCCTGATTATGGACGAACCCACCGCCGCCCTTGGCCCGCAGGAAACCAAAATGGTGGCCGACCTGATCAAACAGTTGAAATCCGAAGGTATCGGTATTTTCCTGATCAGCCACGACATCCACGATATAATGAATTTGTGTGACCGGATCAGCGTAATGAAAAACGGCAAACTGGTGGGCACCGAAAATGTTGCCGATGTGACGGATGATGAAATTCTGGGCATGATTATTCTGGGAAAGCAGCCTCAGAAAAGCAGGGAATGAAATGTCACGCTTGCGGATCGAGTACCCAAGGATCGTCGTGTGCGACGGGCGAAATAAACCGCTAAATAAGTAGACGTGTGGCATTGAACATAACTAGATTTGCGAGCCTTGACCCTAACCATTTGCAAAATACCGACAAAATCAGATAGGCTTGGCGTCGCACAGTCAGAAAGCGGATAAAGAGTAATGGCGCGACGCAAAAATGAGTTCCTGACAGAAGTAGAATTTGAATTCATGGAGGCCCTTTGGCAAGCGGGCAAAGGCACCGTGCGCGAGATACACAGTATTCTTTCGATCAAAAAACCCCGCGCCTATACCTCGGTCGCGACAATTCTAAAGGTACTGGATGACAAAGGCTATGTGACATCGACAAAAGAGGACCGCACACTTGTTTACAGTCCGGCGTTGTCCCGCTCGAACTATGAAAAGAAATTCTTGCGGCAGATGTCGAATTCGATGTTCGGGGGTACACCGTCTGCATTGGTTGCCCGCCTGATCGAGGACGAAGAACTAAGCGAGGAAACGATTGTCGAGATCAGGAGAGTGATTGATGAAAGGATGGGGCGTGATGCGTCTGGATAGTTTGGTCAATTTCATACTTGATGCCAATATAGCCATCCTGATTGCTGCCGTGGCGGTTATGGTCTCGGAGCGGGCCTTGCATTTTCTGGGCTATGCCCGGTCCTACAAAATCCGGCTGCGGCTGGTGATGGTCTCGGTCTATATCCTGGCGTTGGTGCCGCTGTTCCTGTTCTTTGCGGCGGGTGCGGCGGGTCCGCAAATTCCCAGCTTCTCGGATATGCTGGTGTCTCAGTATCTGAAGGGGAATATTGCAATGGCGGCTACCGATTTTGACAGCCTGCTGTCACTGCGCCAGCGGGCTGTGCAAATGGTTTCGGATGGTTCAAACCTGTGGTTGCTGGGGGTTGCGCTGTTGTTGCTTGCCGCTACGGTATCGCGGGCGGGTTATGTCGTGTTCAGCTGTCTGCGGGTTCGGAAAATTGTCAGGAACGGGGTTGCCGTCAAACGCATCGGGCGGGTCAGGGTGATCGTTTCCGATGAAATCCATGTACCGTTTTCGACCCGCAGCCTGTTCAGCTACTATGTGGTGTTGCCGCAATCCATGCTGATGGATGCCGGATTGCAAAAGATATCCCTCGGGCACGAATTGCAGCACATCCGGCAAAAGGACATCAATTGCGAAATCGCCGCCACTCTGGTTTCACCGCTTTTTGTCCTGAATCCGGCTTTCTGGTATCTAGTCAGAAAGGTTCGCAGCCTTAGGGAATTTACCTGTGATTTCGCCTATCTGAGAAAATCGCGCTGCACCCCACGCAACTATGCGAAGGGCCTTGTGCGGGTTGCGGAAACTGCATTTGTGAAACAGTCCGGCCGCGCGGTTTATGCGTTTTCGGTGCCGCTTGTGGGGCGGAACCGGTTGTTTTCCCGTTCGGCCAAAAGCGGATTGCAGGATCGTATTACGGTTATTGCCGAAGGCGAGGGGGACAGCCCCGGTCGTATTCTGGCCGGGGCCCTTGTGGTGACTGTTTTCGCAATTCTGCACTTTGGAATTACAGCGATGCAGCCGTCGCGCGGCTGGAGCTACGACCGTATCATGGTAAGTTCCGTGGCCAATCTGGAGCGGCTGAACCTTTTGAACGGCAGCAGCAATTAGAGCGCATCCAATCTATTCAGAATCGTGTATTCACGCAGCACTCCGAGGCATCGTTTGCGCAGGTAAATGCGTTCGGAGAGCTGTGTGAATACAATTTGTTTGGCTTTGCTCTAGCGGCGGATTATTTACAAGCGGGATTTGATATAGGCATCAATCCGTGCGGCATCTTTGCTGCTGACCCGCAAACCCAGCTTTGTGCGCCGCCATAAAAAATCCTCGGCGCATTTTACCCATTCGCGGGAGACAGCCCAGTCCAGTTCGCGGGCCGTGATGCTGTTGCCGAAATCCTTGCCCAGTTCGGCAAGGTGGGTTGCGCCTTTGAATATCCCAGCCGCTTCGGTGCCATACTGGCGGACAAGCCGTTGAATAGTTCCTCCATCAAAGAACGGCAACTGTTTTTGCAGCTTGTTTTTCAGGTTCTCGACGCCATCAACAGGAAAATTGCCACCGGGCAAGGGAACCCTTGCGGTCCAGGTTTTCGTGGCCGCCCCCAGTGTTTCGTCGATCATCCCGAGCGCGGATTCAGCAAGTCGCCGGTAGGTCGTGATCTTGCCACCAAACACGTTCAGTACCGGCCCGCCGCCGGATGTGTTGATCCGCAGCACGTAATCCCGCGTGGCGGCAGTGGCGGAACTGGCGCCGTCGTCATACAGCGGACGGACACCGGAGTAGGTCCAGACGATATCCTCTTTGGAGATTTCCCGCTCGAAGTATTTGTTGGTGAACCTCAACAGGTATTCCTGTTCCTCATTGGAGCAGACCGGTTTTTCGGTCAGGTCGTTGTGTTCTGCATCGGTGGTGCCGATCAGGGTATAGTCGCCCTCGTAAGGGATGGCGAAAACAATGCGCCCGTCTTGCCCCTGAAAGAAATAGCATTTGTCGTGGTCGAACAGTTTTCCGGTTACAATATGGCTGCCGCGGACCAGGCGCACACCTTCGTCCGTTTTCAGGTGGACGGTGTTCCTGATGATATCCTCGACCCAGGGACCGCCCGCATTCACCAGCATTTTCGCGGTTACGGTTACGGTTTCGCCGGTGCCAGCCCGGACCGTAACATGCCACAGGCTGTTTTTGTATTCGGCGGCGATGACCTTGCTGCGGACCATGATGGTGGCACCGCGAGCCTGTGCATCACGGGCGTTCAGCAGCACAAGGCGGGCGTCATCGACCCAGCAATCGGAATATTCGAATGCCTTTTGCAGATGGTTTTTCAGCGGCTTGCCCAGTTCGGACCGGCGCAGGTCAACCGTTCTGGTGCCGTGCAGGAATTTCCGCCCCCCCAGAGTGTCATACAAAAACAGGCCGAACCGGATCAGCCACGCCGGACGCTTGCCCTTTAACCAGGGCATAAAAAAGGTCAGCAGGCGGGACGTGGGCGTTTCGGAGTCAAAGCGCATATCCTTGTGGTAAGGCAGCACAAACCGCATTGGCCAGCTGATATGCGGCATGGCGGTCAACAGGATTTCCCGTTCTATCAGTGCCTCGCGCACCAGACGGAATTCGAAATATTCCAGATAGCGCAAGCCACCGTGAAACAGCTTGGTCGAGGCCGAAGAGGTGGCCGAGGCAAGGTCGCCCATCTCGGCGACCGTCACGGAATAGCCGCGGCCGGCAGCGTCACGGGCAATGCCGCAACCGTTGATGCCGCCCCCGATAACAAACAGGTCGACCGGATCAGTTTGCGTGCCCATTCGAGCCTCCTGCAATGATTATATTCGTGTTTTTGCGCTGGGCGATATTCAGAAATTCGGATGGCGGGGACGAGCCCAGAATAACGTGATCAAGTTCGCCTATGGAGCAGATCCGGTAAGGCGCCGAAACCTGGAATTTCGAGGTGTCCGCCACCAGAATTTTCTGCCGCGCATTTGCCAGAATGGCCTTGGCAACCGCAACTTCGCGTTTGTCGAAATCCAGCACCGAGCCATCGAAATCCAGTGCGGATGTGCCGATAACGGCATAATCAACCTTGTAGTTCCCGATTGCCTGAACCGCGTCTTCACCCACGATGGCCCCGTCCGAAAGCCGCACTTCGCCGCCGATCATGATCAGCGATTTCAACCGTGCGTCGCGCAGGATGTGGATGATATTGATGTTGTTTGACACCACCATCAGGTCTTTGTGCAGTCGCAAGGCCTCGGCAACGTGTTCGGTGGTTGTGCCGATGTTGATGGCAACCGATGCCCCGTCCGGAATCAACCGGGCGGCAGCATTTGCAACCGATTGTTTGTCGGTGATGTTGTTCAGGCGACGCTCTTCGTAGGCGCGTGCGGTGGTTGACAGGGCGCGGCGTGCCCCCCCGTGCATCCGCATGACCAGCCCGCGGTCACACAGATCGCTCAAATCGCGCCGCACGGTCTGGGTGGTGACGCCCATTTGCCTGGACAGGGCTTCGACCTCGACCCGATCGACTGATTTCAGTGTGGTCAGAATGGCGTTCTGGCGGTCGTTCAGGGGCATGATTATGCTTTCGGCTTGATGCTCGAATGAGCAATAATATGTTCATTCGAGTTTGTATAGTGCCGTAAGTGCCGGATTCTGGCCCAGAATAGCACATTCCAGGCCTACTATTAAATTAGTTGACTTGGTTATCCATTCATACGAACATCATTTCACCAGATTCTACTGGAATAAAAATAAATTCGGGAGGAAACAGGATGCAAAAGTATCTTATGGCCGCTGTGGCGGCATCTGCCTTATTGGCAGGAACAACTTCGACATATGCGGATATGGTTGCGGCTGAACGCTGGATAGACAGCGAATTCCAGCCATCCGCGATTAGCCGCGATGAACAACTGGCCGAAATGAAATGGTTCATCGAGGCCTCGGGACCATATTCAGGTATGGAAATAAATGTGTTGTCCGAAGGTATTCCGACACATTCCTACGAATCCGAAGTGCTTGCCAAAGCCTTCGAGGAAATCACAGGCATCAAGGTGAACCACCAGATTCTGGGCGAGGGCGAGGTTGTGCAGGCTGTTCAAACACAGATGCAGACCAATCGGAACCTGTATGATGCCTATGTAAATGACAGCGATCTGATCGGAACGCATTCGCGCCTGCAACTGGCCTATAACCTGACGGATTTCATGGCAGGAGATGGTGCGGCGGTGACAAACCCCGGGCTGGATCTGGATGATTTTATGGGCATCCAGTTCACAACCGGTCCCGATGGCGATCTATACCAGATGCCGGATCAGCAATTTGCAAACCTTTACTGGTTCCGCAAAGACTGGTTCGACCGCGAAGACCTGAAAACAGCGTTCAAGGCGAAATACGGCTATGATCTGGGCGTGCCGGTCAACTGGTCGGCCTACGAGGATATCGCCGAGTTTTTCTCGGACGACGTCAAGGAAGTCGACGGTGTGCGGATTTACGGCCACATGGATTACGGCAAACGCGCGCCGGATCTGGGCTGGAGGATGACCGATGCGTGGCTGTCCATGGCCGGTGCAGGCGACAAAGGCGAGCCGAACGGGATTCCGGTGGACGAATGGGGGATCCGTATGGAAGCGGGCACCTGTAATCCGGTGGGCGCAAGCGTTACCCGTGGCGGGGCTGCCAATGGACCGGCGGCGGTTTACGCGATCCGCAAGTGGGATGAATGGCTGCGCAAATATGCACCCCCCGGCGCGGCTTCCTTCGACTTTTACCAATCGCTTCCTGCCCTATCGCAAGGCAATGTGGCACAGCAGATTTTCTGGTATACTGCCTTTACCGCCGATATGGTAAAGCCGCAATCCGAAGGCAACAATACAGTTGATGCCGACGGTATGCCGCTGTGGCGCATGGCACCATCCCCGCATGGCCCCTATTGGGAAGAAGGTCAGAAAGTCGGCTATCAGGATGTGGGGTCCTGGACTATCCTGAAATCCACACCGCTGGACCGGGCACAGGCGGCATGGCTGTATGCGCAGTTTGTGGTGTCCAAAACAGTGGACGTCAAGAAATCGCATGTTGGCCTGACATTTATCCGCAACAGCACCGTAAACCACGAATCCTTTACCGAACGCGCACCGCGTCTGGGCGGACTGGTTGAATTCTACCGCTCGCCCGACCGCGTTGCATGGTCGCCCACCGGTATCAATGTGCCGGACTACCCGAAGCTGGCGCAAATCTGGTGGCAGCAAATCGGTGATGTGAACTCGGGTGCCTTTACCCCGCAGCAGGCGATGGACCGCCTGGCCGAGGAAATGGACATCACCATGGCGCGTATGCAGGCCGTGGACGAGGCCGCCAATGTTTACGGCGGTTGTGGCCCGCGTCTGAACGAGGAACGCGATGCCGAATACTGGCTGTCGCAGCCCGGCGCGCCAAAACCCAAGCTGGAGAACGAAAAGCCGCAGGGTGTGACCGTCAACTATGACGATCTGGTTGCCCGCTGGTCCTCCGAGTAACCGCTCTTCCGGTCCGGGCTGCCTTGTTGGCGGCCCGGATATAGCCGGTGAAAACGTCTTTTCAGGCAGCACGACAATTACCTACCCTTGGGGGAGACGTGTCATATGACACTCGAATTACACGACGTTACCAAAACGGTTGGTGGGCGCGTCCATATCAAACCTACGTCCCTAACGCTGTATACGGGGCATTTCAATGTTCTACTGGGGGAAACCGGAGCCGGCAAAACATCCCTGATCAAAATGATGGCCGGTCTTGATCCGGTTGCATCGGGGCGGATCGTCATGGACGGTGTCGATATTACCCAGCTCAACACCCAGAAACGCAATATCAGTCTGGTGCACCAGTTTTTTGTCAATTATCCGCATATGACGGTTTACGACAATATCGCCTCGCCATTGCGGGTGGCCGGTATGGCTAAATCCGAAATTCAGGGTCGTGTGGAAGAGGCCGCGGATATTCTGCAACTGCGGCCCATGCTGAACCGCCGCCCGCATGAACTTTCCGGCGGGCAGCAGCAGCGCACCGCCCTTGCCCGTGCAATCGCCAAGGAAAGCAATGCGGTTTTTCTCGACGAGCCACTGGCAAACCTCGATTACAAACTGCGCGAGGAATTGCGCGAACAACTGCCCGAGCTGTTCGCGGGCCGTGGCGCAGTGGTGGTCTATGCCACCTCGGAACCGGAAGAGGCCCTGTTGCTGGGCGGCAAAACCGCGTTGATGCAGGGCGGTCGGGTAACCCAGTTCGGCGGTACCGCCGATATCTACCGCCACCCCGAAAACCTGATGGCCGCCGAGGTATTTTCCGACCCGCCAATCAATCAGGCAAAGGTCACCAAAACCGGAACGCGGGTGCAGTTGGGAGACATCGGTTGGGATTTTTCCGGTCCGGCTGCCGGCCTGCCGGACGGGGAATATATCGTCGCCATACGTCCGAATTATATTCTGCCCTACAAAACCGAAACCGCCTGTGTACCGCTGGTTGGCCGCGTGATGGTGACCGAACTTAGCGGCTCGGAAAGCAGCGCGCATTTTCAGTTTGCGGGCCGGAACTGGGTTTCGCTGGCACATGGTGTGCACCCTTACACCATCGGCGAAGACCACGTATTTTACCTGACCCCGTCCGAGTGTTTTTATTTCACACCCGACGGCAAGATTGCAGAGTAGGAGCGCGGAATGGCGAAAATCACATTGTCCGGGCTGCGCCACAGCTATTACCCGGAACCGCAAGGGCCGGATGACTATGCCCTGAAGGAAATCGATCTGGATTGGCAGGATGGCGGGGCCTATGCGCTTCTGGGTCCGTCCGGTTGCGGCAAATCCACCCTGCTGAATATCATTTCGGGATTGCTGGTTCCATCCGAAGGACGTGTCATGTTTGATGATCGGGATGTTACCCACCTGACGCCGGACCAGCGCAACATTGCGCAGGTTTTCCAGTTTCCCGTGATCTATGACACAATGACAGTTTACAAAAACCTTGCCTTTCCGTTGCGCAATCGCGGGGTGGATGCGGAAACCATTGACCGCCGTGTGCGCGAGATTGCCGAAATGCTTGAGGCAACTGATCTGCTGGATCAACGGGCTGCCGGACTCAGCCCCGACAACAAGCAGAAAATCTCGATGGGCCGGGGTCTGGTGCGGGACGATGTGAATGTCGTGATGTTCGATGAACCGCTGACCGTGATCGACCCGCATCTGAAATGGAAACTGCGCAGCAAGCTGAAAGAACTGCACCAGCGGGTCAGGGCAACAATGATCTATGTCACCCATGACCAGACCGAGGCATTGACCTTTGCCGACCAGGTCGTGGTGATGAACCAGGGCGTGATCGTCCAGATCGGCACGCCGGTCGAACTGTTCGAACGTCCAGCGCACACCTTTGTCGGCCATTTTATCGGTTCGCCCGGGATGAATGTTCTGCCCTGTGAACTGCAAGGCGGAACAGCATTGCTCAACGGTGTGGAAATCCCGCTGGAGGGTCCGGTGACAGGCACCCAGGCCGGCAGGCTGGAGATTGGCATCCGGCCCGAGTTCATTACAATTGGCGACACCGGTATCCCTGCCCGCGTCTGCAAAACCGCCGATATCGGCCGCCACCGGGTGGTTCATGCGATGGCGGGGACGCAGAAGATTGCGATCATTGTGACCGGTCCGGCGCCTGAACAAGGCGAGGAGATCCACCTTCGCTTCGAGCCGCGGCAGACACGGTTATACGCGGACGGCTGGCTGGCAACCGAAATAGGGGAGGCGGAAAAATGAAAACCGAAAACCAGAAGGCGTGGTTCTTTGTGCTGCCGGTTCTGTTGCTGGTGGCGTTCAACGCGCTGATCCCGATTATGACGGTTGTGAACTATTCGGTGCAGGAGACTTTCGGCAACAATGTCTTCTTCTGGCAGGGGCTTGACTGGTTCGAACAGATTCTGCGGTCGGACCGGTTTCACGCCGCCCTTGGCCGCCAGTTTCTGTTCACCGGGCTGATACTGGCAATCGAGATTCCGCTGGGTGTTGTCATTGCCCTGTCGATGCCGCGAAAAGGGTTTTGGGTGCCGGTCTGTCTGGTCACCATGTCGCTGCCGATGCTGATCCCGTATAATGTTGTCGGGGCCATGTGGAACATCTTTACCCTGCCCGATATCGGCCTGCTGGGGTATTTCATGAACCATGTGCTGGGTATCAATTATGACATGACCCAGGATCCGGTTGCGGCATGGTTCACCATTATTGCAATGGATGTGTGGCACTGGACCTCGCTGGTGGTTCTGCTGGCCTATGCCGGACTGGTTTCCATACCGGACGCATATTATCAGGCCGCCAAGATTGATGGTGCCTCGAACTGGTCAGTGTTCCGGTTTATCCAGTTGCCAAAGATGAAAAATGTCCTGACCATCGCCATTCTGCTGCGCTTCATGGACAGTTTCAACATTTACACCGAGCCTTTCGTTCTGACCGGCGGCGGGCCGGGCAATTCAACGACGCTGTTGTCGATTGATCTGGTGAAAATTGCGCTGGGCCAGTTCGATCTGGGACCGGCCGCAGCGATGTCGCTTATCTATTTTGCAATCACTCTTCTGGTCAGCTGGCTGTTCTATACGCTGATGACCAAAGACGATCCGTACTAAGGGGGCGGGATACATGCAAAAACGTTTTATCATTCCGGTTGTCTATATCCTGTTCCTGTTGCTGCCGATTTACTGGCTGGTCACCATGAGCTTCAAATCGACCAATGAAATCCTGTCGGGGTTCTCGCTGTTTCCCCAGACGTTCACACTTGATGCCTATCGCACGATCTTTACCGATCCGACGTGGTACTGGGGCTATATCAATTCGATCATATATGTATCCCTGAACACGGTTATCTCGATTACGGTTGCCCTGCCCGCCGCCTATGCCTTTTCGCGGTACCGGTTTCTGGGTGATAAAACCCTGTTCTTTTGGCTGCTGACAAACCGCATGGCCCCCGCCGCCGTTTTCGCGCTGCCGTTTTTCCAGTTGTATTCGGCGGTGGGGTTGTTCGACACCCATATCGCTGTGGCACTGGCGCATTGCCTGTTCAACATCCCGCTTTCGGTCTGGATTCTGGAAGGGTTCATGAGGGGGGTTCCCAAAGAGCTGGATGAAACGGCCTATGTTGACGGCTATTCTTTTCCGCGTTTCTTTTTGACAATTTTCCTGCCGAGCATCAAAGCCGGCGTCGGAGTCGCGGCGTTCTTTTGCTTTATGTTCAGCTGGGTTGAGCTGTTGCTGGCAAAAACGCTGACCGCTGTTGCAGCAAAACCGATTGCTGCGACAATGACAAAAACTGCTTCAAGTGCGGGCTATGAACTGGGTCTGCTGGCAGCCGCCGGAACCCTGACCATTATTCCTGGCGCCATCGTAATTTACTTCGTACGCAATTACATCGCGAAGGGTTTCGCGATGGGGAGGGTATAATGCTGACTTGGATGGCGTGGACCTGGCCGACCGGTCTGTTTTTTGTCGGGCTGTTTCTTGCTATGGCAATCATCACCACAATCGAAATCCGCAAACCCGGAACCGGCCAGCGGAAAGGGGTTCTGGGGCTGACAACGACCCGCGGCGACCGCCTGTTTCTGAGTCTGCTGGGCAGTGCTTACATCTTTCTTGCTTGGCTGGGGTTGTTCGGTACACCATTGTGGATCCCGCTCGGGCTGGCTTTGGCATGGGCCGTGTTCACGTTTATGAAAGTATAGGTTGCACGCTCTTGGTCGGGCAAGTGTGCGCCGAAGGCGTCAAATGTGACAAATATGCCAAAAATTTCCCTTTGTGCGCGTAAATACTTGGGCTATCGTGTTGGCAGGCGCCGTTTTGGCGTTTTGTAACACGGCAGAAATGCCAAATTGGTGGGAGTAAAACCTTATGGGTAAAAGAGACGACCTGATCGCGCAGTATGCAGATGATCTGAAAAACAAATGCGGCATGACACC
>Ga0256840_1001561_pt1 | contig 21285 bp, 21 predicted proteins | sample 355202metaG_FD_185969 | JGI IMG/M metagenome (GOLD analysis project Ga0256840, IMG submission 185969) | Hydrothermal vent microbial communities from Mid Atlantic Ridge, Atlantic Ocean - 355-202 | ecosystem: Environmental > Aquatic > Marine > Hydrothermal vents | place: Atlantic Ocean: Mid...
TAGCAAGAGATGGAGGCAAAAACAGCCTATTATGATTATTATTTTGTTTGTAATTTCCGGGGAAATAATCTACTAAGTTACTAATATGACTAATATATAACGGTGTTGCTTTAGTGCTTTAACTCTATTATTCTTTCCACATGCCCAGACAACCACGTATCGACAGCCCCAACCTGCTCCATCATGTTATCGTCCGCGGAATTGAACGCGGCAATATTTTTTACGATGATGATGACCGCAACAACTTTGTTGAGCGTCTGCATAAGCTGTTGGCGGAAACCAGCGCCGATTGCTGACCGGGTATGCCGTCACGTTCAATCGTCGCCACAACCGTAGTGGTCATTTGTTTCAAAATCGCTATAAATCGATTGTCTGTGAAAAAGAAACCCATCTGTTGGAGCTGATTCGTTACATCCATCTCAATCCGCTCAGAACGGGGCTGGTCAAAAAGCTGTCGGAGCTTGATCTGTTTCTAAAGCGAGCCAGAACCGGTGGTGCAGCAGAAGCAAGGATTGTGTTTTGTTATTGTGCGGTGCGAACACCGCAGCTTCATGGCTCGTAAATCCTTGGGAGAGTCCTCGATGATACTGGGTACAGTCCTTTAACTGGCGAATTCAATCCTGTATCATTAACGGCCACCCAGCTCACGAGAACGGGCTGCTGCTGCAGAAACGGCTTCCATCAATGTTGTACGTAACCCGTTTTTTTCCAGAGTACTGACTCCGGTAATCGCTGTCCCACCAGGAGAACAGACCCGATCACGCAAAATTGCCGGATGCTCACCTGTCTCGCGCACCATCAATGCTGCACCAACAACTGTTTGCACAGCCAGCGCATGAGCAATATCACGCCGCAAGCCTTCCCGTACACCGCCATCGGCAAGCGCTTCTATCACAGTATAGATATAGGCCGGGCCAGAACCGGATAATCCCGTTGCAGCATCCATCTGTCGCTCGTCGATCATTTGGACTTTACCGACCAGCTCAAACAACTGTTTGACAACAACAAGATCTTCCTGGCTGGAATATTGCCCCCGGCATATTGCGCTGGCAGCTTCCCCAACCAGCGCCGGAGTATTTGGCATAACCCGTACAACCCTGGGGGCTCCCTGGAAAAACTTTTCAATGGCGCCAGTCGTAACTCCAGCTAAGATCGAAATAATCAATTTATCGCTACTATAAACACCTGCAACTTCTTCAAGAACCTCGACAACGATCTGGGGCTTAATCGATAAAACGACAATATCGCAGTGTTCCATCAGCGCCAGATTATTCTCGGCCAGTTGAATGCCAAAAGCTTCGACCAGATGTTCACGGCGCAGCTCACTTGGCTCTGATGCCATAATCTTGTCAGCAGAAAATGATCCCGCTAGCAACCCTTTAATCATCGCCTCCGCCATATTACCGCCACCAATAAATCCTATTTTTTGCGTATTTGTCATAATTTATCCCTTTCGTTTTCTGCTCTAAACGCCTAAGTCATCATAAATTTCACAAAAAATACGCTAGCTAAGCAAAAAAGTCATCAGCAGAAAACAAAAATGCAGTAGAGTATGGATAAAATATCTTACGAGGATTAAATAATGGATCTCTGGTACACCGAAAAACATAGCGAAAATGTTGGCATCACCATGAAAACCACCAAAACTCTGTTTTCCGGGAAAAGTGAGTTTCAGCAGCTTGATATTGTAGAAACCCTCGAATTCGGTCGGATGATGCTCCTCGATGGATTGGTTATGGTGACAGAACGGGATGAGTTCATTTATCACGACATGATTGTTCATCCGGCATTGTTCACCCATCCCAAGCCCAAAAAAGTTCTGGTGATTGGTGGTGGTGATGGTGGCAGTATTCGGGAAATCATGAAACACCCGGAAGTTGAACTGGCCGTACTCTGTGAAATTGACGGGCTGGTGATTGAAAAATCTATCGAGTTCCTCCCTTCCATGGCCGCAGAAATTGACGGAACCAATCCTCGCGTTAAATTGCATGTTGATGATGGATTGGCTTATATCCGTGAGCATCAACATGAATTCGATGTTATCCTGGTTGATTCAACCGACCCGATCGGCCCGGCAGTGGGTCTATTTGAAGAGGGTTTTTATCGATTGGTTTTTTCAGCTCTAAAAGATGATGGGATCATGATTGCACAGAGTGAGTCCCCCTTTTATCATGCTCCAATTCAAAAGAAGATGTATCAAAATTTGCGAGAAGTATTTCCCCTGGTGGAGATGTATCAAGCGTTCATTCCGACCTACCCGAGTGGCTTCTGGAGTTTTGCCTTTGCCAGCAAAACATACCACCCGATCACCGACTTCGATCATGATCGTGCTGCCAAACGAAAGTTCCATTCCCGCTACTACAATGAGGATCTACACCTTGGTGCTTTTATGCTGCCAACCTTTGCCCGCGAGAACATAGCCAAATGAGGGCTCAATTAGGCAACAACTGGTCTGCCGCTGATTCCGCAGCACTTTATGGAGTCGAGCACTGGGGTGAAGGGGATTTTGGAATTTCAAAAAGTGGCGAGGTCACCATTAATATTCCTTTTCCCTCCGGTGAAATCTCCGTCCCATTGATCGACATCATCCAGGCAGCTCGTGATCGTGATCACGAATTACCGCTATTGTTACGAATAGAGAACTTACTTGATTCACGGGTCACAGAAATCAATGAAACATTCCAGAAGGCTATCCAGGAGGCAAAATACACCGGAACATACAGTGGAGTATTCCCCGTCAAAGTCAACCAGCAGTGTACGGTAATTGGAGAGATCAGTCGCTTTGGCGCAGATTTTGGACACGGTCTGGAAGCTGGAAGCAAAGCAGAACTGCTGCTGTGTCTGGCCAGTCTGAATGATAGTGGCCTGCTGATCTGCAATGGAAATAAAGATCGGGAATTTATCGACCTGGGTTTATGGGCAAATAAATTGGGGCACCGCTGTTTCTTCGTCATTGAATCACCGATTGAATTACCATTGATTATCGAACGGAGTCAAAAACTCGGGATTCAACCGCTGCTTGGATTACGCATCAAAATATCCTCCAAGGTTGGTGGCCTCTGGACAGAAACCAGCGGTGATCGCAGCAGTTTTGGTCTCAGCACAGCACAGCTGATTGCAACAGTTGACGAACTGCGTAAAGCAGGAATGCTTGACTGTCTACAACTACTACACTGCCATCTTGGTTCACAGATCCCGGATATAAGGGAAATTGAAACAGCAGTCCAGGAAGCCAGTCGGTTTTACGCGGACTTGGCCGCAGAAAAGGTTCCTCTGAAATATCTTGATCTGGGGGGAGGGCTGGCGGTTGATTACATCGGCAATCAATCGCTCCATAGCCATTCGCGCAACTATGATTTACCCGGATATTGCCGCTGCATTGTTGAAACGATCAAGAAAGCCCTTGCTCCACATAATATCGATCATCCGGTCATCATTACAGAGTCGGGACGCGCAACTATTGCCCATACGTCAATCCTTTTTTTCAATATTCTCAATGCCATGTACTATGAAGCCATGGCTCTTCCTGATAGTTGCCCAGAAAAGAGTCATCCTCTGGTTGCCCGACAATTCCAACTCTACCACGAAGCCGCGGAAATGGATCTCAGCACCGGCTATACTGAAGCACTGACAAACCGCGATCAAATAAGGGATCTGTTCAGAAGCGGGGCGATCAGAGTCCGGGAGCGGGCGTTGGCAGAAAACCTGTTCCTGGCGATTGCTAATATCTTGTCAAAACGCTTAGATCCGCTTGAGGAAATACCTGCCCCCCTATCCGGATTGAAGTACAATTTAGCTGATATTTATTATGGAAATTTCAGTGTTTTCCAATCACTACCCGATACTTGGGCGATTGATCAGATCTTCCCGGTTATGCCGATTCAGCGGCTTGACGAATACCCGGAACGACGTGCCAGCATTTCGGATCTCACCTGTGATTGTGACGGCAAACTTGATCGTTTCATTCTCGCTGAGGGAGAAAGCCAAACCTTGCCAGTGCACCCCCTCAAAGTGGAAGAGGATTACATCCTTGGGGTTTTTCTGATGGGTGCCTATCAGGAAACTCTGGGTGATCTGCACAATCTGTTCGGGGATACTAATGTGATCAACATCCGGATAAATGAAGATGGTGGCTTTGATGTTATAGAAGAGCAATCGGGCGATACAATTTCTGAAGTTTTAACTATGTTAGAGTACGAGCCAACCTCCTTTTATAAAGATTTTCGTGATAAAATAGAGCGGGCTGTCAAACAGAAGAAAATCAATCTAACGGAAAGACAACAGATTTTAGCTCAATTTTCAGCTCAACTAAATGGTCAAACTTATTTTAAATCCTGAGAAAACCAGGGGATACCTTTACAGGGAGAAAGTAATGACAATTGAGGAACTAGCCAAATTTGATGGTTGTGAAGGACGTGCAGCCTATGTTGCCGTCAATAACATCATATATGATGTCAGCACCAGTCTACGCTGGAAAAATGGTCATCACGAAGGGGCACATCAGGCCGGATGTGATTTGACCGAAGAACTAAAATCTGCTCCCCATGTCAGAACAGTCGTTGAACGCTTTCCGGTGGTCGGTAAAATTGAAAAAAAGAGTGTTCCGGAGAAAAAAACAACCGCTGGAATTCCATTATTGTCGATCATAATTATGGCGTTTGTCGCATTACTCATGATCGCCACATATATGCTCTAAACAAAAAGCGGTTCCAAGCAGGAGACGGTGTTACTTTTTTCTAATTTCACTTCATAACGACAGCAATATTTTTTCGATTAACCCGGGAAGATCGCTGCACACTGATGTTTTAGCCAACACAGCGGAAATATTTGTCTTATCTATCCCCTCTTCCTGCATCGTCAAAAGATGCCCTGAGCAGAGAATCACCGGGGTCAAAGGCGAGAGACTAAAAATCTTCTGTGCCAGCTCAATACCACTCATTCCTGGCATCGATTCATCGGTAACGATCAGATCAAAAGAGCCCGGTTGCTGTTGAAATAGCTGCAGCGCGGCATTCCCATCAAATGCACAGGTTACACTGTAACCAGAATCTGTCAGGAGATCTGCACCTAACAAAGCAAGAATTTCTTCATCATCAACAAATAAAATCTGTTTTTGCTGCTCCGATATTTGTTTTTCTGACATCTATATCACCTGTTTTTTTACTGTTCACCCCCCGCTTCAATTAATTTTTATCCCAAAGCGCCGCACTCGGCTGGCGTTCAATTGACTCTCTTTACCAATATTTTTAAGAGCTGCAGAAGCCTTATCAGCAATATCCCGTTGATGCTCAGCCATTCCTCCCAAGCGACTGAATTTCAAACAAAGGTCGATATATCGGGTTAATTTCTCCCCATGTTGGGACTTAAATAACTGAATAAACTCTGCAGTTGTCGCTTGAGACAGTTGAATTTCCTCTTCTTCACAACATCCAGCATTGGCCAGAATAAAATCACACAGTTCCAATAAAGATAGTTTTGTCCTCAGGGATTCGTGTTTTTCTCTAAACTTCAGAATAACTTCCCGATCCCGGATTTCTCCAGAAAAAGAGGACGCCTCCAGATTAAAAAGTTCTGTTTCTGTATCTCTTTTTTCAATATACAGACTAATAATTTTTGTTGCCAGCTTATCTTTGCCGAGATTACGGAGCAAACGAACCGTCCCGTCAAGATTGACCGGGCTGATATACTTAGCATTATTCTTAAAGCTGTCAGACAGACAATTGATAACTTCCTGATCATTGTTATCAAATGATTCATTGAACTTCTGCCAGGCCTCTTGAAAAGAATTTTCTGAACGGGCGGCCAAAACTTTCTCGTTCAATATTGCAGCCTCTTTCAGAAAATTCTTTTCGTCAACATAGCCATTCTCAACTAAGCGGGCAATCTGTTGATCAAACTCATCAACCGAATAATTGTCATAGTTTCTTAAGAACGCACACCAATCCTGCTGCTGTGTCGTCAGAGCAACTTCATCATCCAGATCACTGAATGCACTGTTACGACTCACAACAAAACTGTAATCTGGTGTCGCATTTGACTGGCCATAATAACACCAGCTGAGCAAGGCTACGGTATGTAGAGCTTGAGATAAAACCTGGTCTTCATAAACTTTCAACAGCGGCACGAGTAATGCGGAGAGTTTTTCAATTTTCTTGATAATCCGGATATTGTTAATTCCAAGCTTGATAATATTTTGACCCAACTGGCGAGCAATTCTATCGCTACTCAACGCTATTGCAACGCAATCCTCTGCCGTTGGAGCAAACCTCAACTCGGTATCAATAACTTTTTCCCGCAGTTTAATATAGTCGATTGAGGAATCGTCACTTAAACTTTCATCATTCAGGATCAATACAACCTTACACTTCTTCTGCTCTTTCAGTTGGGTCATCAATCCCAAAATATCCTGAGCCTCGATACTTTTGCCTTTCCTTTCAAAATCATCAATACAGATGATGGTTTTCTCTAAAGAAAGAAAAGCGAGAGAATTAATCATGGAATGATAATGGTCAATCGATGCATTTGAGGAAAAGAGCGGTAAAGATTTTTTACCCAGAGATTTAAGCAAGTTTGCGGTATTATTTTTAAAACTCTCAACTGTTGGTCTTCGGCCGATAGATCTTCTATCCACCATGTTTTCAAAAATAGAAAATTTCAAATCCCCCAGTGAATTGATCCCAAAAAGAGACACGTAGGAGTATTTTTTTAGTGCAATCTTATTCTGATTTTTAGCGTTGACCAGATATTTGTTCCAGGCATAGGTCTTACCAACCCCCCAAGCCCCCTTAATCGACATTACTTCAGGAGCCTCCCTTGCGAGAAAGCGACCGATTTGATTTTCTATAACATCAATCGACATATTACCTCATTTTCACTGGTGTCGTATCACACATGAAACACCGCATCTTACTTGTTCTGTTGCGCGTCAATTGCGTTGTGACTTCCGCCGTATAGCCCTGCCTATGCAGCGAAAATCCCGCCTTATTGACACCCAGAATAGCAGCGTAATTTTCTAACATTCCATACGAGATACAACACTAACGACTGGTCAGCGCCAGACGAATTCCCAGAGCAATCAAAACCACCCCCATACACCGTTCAGCCCAGTGCCCAAAACGGATAAAGCCACGACGAACAACCGGCTGAGTCAACACAAAGCTCAGCCCACAGAACCAGATTCCAGTTGCTATCGACATATAAAGACCATAGACAAACTGAACACTCTGTGGGGTATCGGGCTTGATAATAACAGAAAACAACGAGAGGAAAAATAAAGTTGCTTTGGGATTAAGGACATTGGTCAGAAACCCAATTCTGAGAGCCTGAGCAGAAGTATATTTTCTCAGGGGCATATCTTCATCAGCCTCCGTAACGAGGCGTTCTGGCTTAGCACGTAAAGATTTCCAACCAATGTACAGGAGATATCCGGCACCGATCATCTTAATAATATTAAAAATCTGTACCGACTGCGAAATAATCAACCCCAGACCCAGCAACGCGTAGGCAACATGGACAAGAATCCCCAATCCGATGCCAACACTGGTCCATATCGCTGCACTCCGTCCGGCAGATAAGCTCTGTCTGAGAACCATCGCAAAATCGGGCCCAGGGCTGGCAACTGCCAGCAGATGAATCACCGCTACAGTTAGAAACTCATCTAAGTATTCCATCTTGTTCCCCTGAAAAGCTCAAGCATCTGACCTCGAAATTTTCCGGCGCCACCGTTGGCAGGATGGCGAACCTTGGTCGCAGTAATTCCTAACTGCTGCAGCTGTAAAGCCGATTTTTCTCCAACCGCAACAACCTGTTTAAACTCCCCTATTTTCAGGAGTTGCAGTAACACCTTGTGACCTGAAACCAGTTCATCATCCTTGGGGGTGCGATTGCTGAGTAATCCTTTATCGGGATGGTATGGGTGCCATGGAAAAGCATTCCACAAGATTACCCGGCGCGGATCGATTCCCTGATCAGCGAGAACCCCCCAGACAATTGTTGCCGTCGGCTCGGTAAATCCCTGAGCCTTTAAATCTTCACGACTGGTTCGCCGGGGAGAAATTTTTTGAAAAACCATCTCCGGATAGAGGTTTTTATGCTGTAACCCACCCAATAAAAGTCGCTCTGAAGTCATCGGAATACCACTGAAATGGCCACCCTGATAGCCGATAGCCTCGGCACAGAGGAGGGTGTCAGCAACTCCAATCCGCTCCTGTAAATAATTGAGCAGTTGCCGCTTGCGCACCTCCGGACCCTGATCATCCAGATCGTGTTGCAGATCGATATCCCCCCAGGGATTGAAAACTCCAGAGGCACGATAGCTGCCGAGTGAAGCAACAAACTTTTCAGGCATCGACAATTTCCTGGATCAAAATAAATGGCTGAACAATCAACATCCGAAACAGCATATCGGCTCCGTCCTCCCAGTCCTTCAACTGTTGGTCTGTCGGCTTTCCCAGTTGACCGGCAGCAAGCCAGGATTCAACCCGGTTCTTGTCATCATCCGCAACGGCAACCGCCGCTTCAATCAAATCGATCTCAGCAGAAAAGACAATAATAGCATCCCGTTGCAGATGAATCTTTAGTTCTCGCCAAGTCACTTCGGCAAGATCACGCTTAAAACTTTCAATTATTCCTGACATGAAAATCCTATCCTACTAATAGCGAGTAGCGCTAATTATAAGCAATTCTGTAGTAATCTCGGGACTGTCCCCAGCTCCATCGGGGGCTGTCCCAAGAGTTTACGAGCCACGAAGAACCGCGGTGGTTCGCACCGCAAAAGCCCGGGGCAGCCCCCATACGGGAACATTTATCCGAGGCTCTTGCTAAACCCTTTAATGTCCAGTGACCGTCATTCCTGCATAGGCGGGAATCCAGAGGTTTCCTGAGTTCATCAAAAAACTGGCCCCCCGTTTTCACGAGGATGACGACTTTTGCAAGAAACTCATCCCAATAGCTATATTTTTAATTCAAGAAAATTAGCACGTTAGCCGATACACATGCTACAGTTAATCCACTTTTCTACTATTTTTATCTCTGAACAGGAATTAAATGACTGCAGCCAGATCACCGCAAGGCGTTGATATTGGAGCCAAGCTACTTGGCGAATTTGTCAATGATGCTTATACCTTGCGGATTGAAGCACACAATAGTCAGCTGGAATGCCGAGCCGATATCACCGTCCACAATACCAACGATAGCATCTCCCCATCTGACCTTATTTCTATCCTGCGTAACCAGAATATCACTGATACAGTTGATCTTGAACAGGTTGCTATCTTCTGCAGTGAAGCAGCTCTGGGAGAAGATCCTCAACAGTTTGTCCTGGCCAGAGGGACAGCACCAGTTCACGGCAAAGACGGCTGGTTCGAACTTATCGTTGCGACCGGAAAAGAGAAAACTGATCTGGTTGAAGATAAATCGGGGCGTGTCGATTTTAAATCACTGCAGAACTTTTCCAATGTTGTCCCGGAACAGCATATCGGCAATATTCATCCACCAACAACAGGGGAACCTGGCAGAACCATCAGCAGTGAAACTCTTCCGCCGCTGGCAGGAAAACCAAGTCATATTATTGCTGGAAGTGGAGTCCGATTCAGTGATGATGGCACGCAGGCCATAGCAGAACAAGCAGGGCGGGTCGTTTTTGACAATAATGTCCTGACTGTTGCTGAAGAATTTACAGTTAATGGTGATGTTGATTTAAGTATTGGCCATATCAGCTTCAAAGGATTTGTTGATATCAAAGGGGATGTTTTAGATGATTTCAATATCTCCGCAACCAAGGGGATAAATATCACGGGCGCAGCAGGTGCCTGCCAGATCAACTCTGATGGTCCGGTTACTATTGGTACCATGGCCGGCAAAGGAACCGGCAAAATCACTTGCAAGGGAACCTTGCAAGCCCGCTACCTGAATCAGGTTACAGTAGAGTGTCGGGGAAATGTCAACATTTCCCATGAAGTTCGTAACGCCGTGATAAAATCAACTGGCAGTATCAATGTTCCAAAGGGATTAGTGACTGGAGGGGAACTGGTTGCTCTTGAAGGAGTCGAAGTCAAAAACCTTGGAGCCAGAGCTGGAGCAAAAACCCATGTCACCTCCGGGGTTTATTTTCCCGAAACCGACCGCCTCAAATTTCTCCGCAACCAAATAAAAAGCCTTGTCGGTCAAATTAAAAGAATCGGGACAACTCTGAACACTCTGAACAAAAACCCGCAGGCTGAAAAACGCAAGGCACTCCGGGAAGCAACTGAATTACGGATCGGGATTCTAACTCAAAGGCAAGTGAATCTTGATGAAGAACGGGAAGAGTTGGCAGAAGAGTTGCTCAACTTTAGCGTCGATGAACACCCGACAGCAAATCCACAAATCAATATCCTCAGTACACTGAAAGAAGGAGTCGCTATTGAACTGGGCGAAACCAGCGATAAAATTAAAACTGAGATCTCTGGACCCGTTTCAATTGTTGAGAATACTGAACAGGGGGGATTTCGCTATTTAACCTATTCTCCACTCAAAGTCGGCGCAGAGCAGAGAGAAGAGGAGACACACCCGAAGGTAAAGTGAAAAAAGATGCTGATTATCACTAATTTTACACTTAGACAGCGAGATTTTTGAATATTGCCCCTTCCCCCTTGATGGGGGAAGATTGGGATGGGGGTGGATTGTTGCTATTCGCCCCGCCTCTCCCTTAGCAAAAATGGGACTGTCCCCGCATGGGGGCTGTCCCAGGCTTTTGCGGTGCGAACCACCGCAGTTCTTTGTGGCTCGTAAACTTCGGGACAGCCCCCGATGGGTCTGGGGACAGTCCCAAGTTTCCTACAAGTACTGCTTAACCCAGCACCATTCGAGGCTACTCCCTCCTTTTTGCCATCCGGGCAATAACTTTACTTGCTGCCTGGTTTGCAGCATGAACACAATCGTTCAGACCCACCCCGTAGAAAGCATTTCCAGTCAGAATTAAATCGGGAGAACCCTGTAGAGACTCTTCCAGTTCCTGCAACCGTTGTGCGTGACCGCGGGTATATTGTGGGATAGCGTGCCGATGGCGAAATATCTTCACAAAATCCGGCTCACTCTCAATCCCCATAATCTGTTTTAAATCATCCATCGTCCGGGCTTTCACTTCATCTTCTGAAAAATCAATCGCAGCAGAATTCGCAGCCCCCCCCATCATTGAACGTAATAACACCATCCCTTCCGGGGCGCGGTTAGAAAAAATACTCGAATCCCACAGGGTTCCCAGAGTATTGCACCCTTCTGCTTTGGGAATCAGATAACCAAAACCATTCAGATCAAAAGAAATCTGCTCCCGCTGATAGCCAAAACAAATCACGTTCATGGTCGCATAAGGAATCTGGCGGAGAAGAGTGGAACTTTTATCATTCAACTGATCCAGCATATTAGCAACGGCATAAGCGGGGGCAGCAGTGACAACCATGTCCACCTCTAGCTGTTGTCCATCCTCCAGGTTGAGAAAAAACCCGTCCTCTTTCTGTTCAATCTGCTGTACTCCATTCCCAGTCAGAACTTTGCCTGCAAGGGCAGCAGCAACCCCAGCGGTTAACTCTTGAATCCCGCCGCTAAACGAAGTTAAAACACCACCAGGACCAGCGGCACTGGCGACGGCCTTGCCCGCTTTGACTTCTGCACGTTTCTTTTTAGCCAATTTGAGCATCGCTTTGATCAGCCCGCCATATTCCTGTTCCAACTCATAAATACGTGGAAAGCAGCTCTTCAAACTCATCGTTTCAGGATCACCAGCAAATATTCCTGAAACCATTGGTGAGATCAATTTATCGAGGGCTTCACCCCCCAGCCGACGCCGACCAAATTCAGCCAGGGTTTCGTCCCTCTCATTTTGTCTTTTCGGGATGACCATTTCCCCGGCAAGACGAAATTTACCCGGCCAGGAAATCAGTTTGGATTTAAGAAAAGAAAAACCATTCTCCGGCAACTGATGCAAAGTCCGATCAGAATAGATGAAGCGCTTACGCGCATTATCATCAGAACGCAGTAATTGTTGATCGATCTGTAACTGATGACACAAATCAAGGGTCATTGGCTTATTATCGAGAAAACCGTTTGGACCCCATTCGCAGAGAAAACCGTCAGCTTTAATTGACAGAATCTTTCCACCCGTTCGTGGTTCTTTCTCAACGACCAGAGTTTCAACATCAAACTCAGCCTGTTTAGCCCGCTGTTCAATAGCATAGGCAGTAGCAAGTCCGGAAATCCCTGCTCCAATGATAACAATGCGGGTCATTATGACTCCTCAAAAAGGGGTGAAAACAATAATCTAATCGGCATCTTAGTCTGGTAAGATGTACGGGTCAAGGGGGCTGACAAGCTTCCCCCTTGACGTTGTATAAAACGGCTCCTATAGTGGTGCTTAAATCAAGCGAAATGGAGGAACTTGAAGCATGGCAAAGGACTATTATTCCGTACTTGGTGTCGAACGAAGCGACAATGCGGCAACAATAAAAAAAGCTTATCGTAAGTTGGCACAAAAATACCATCCGGACAAAAATCCGGGGGACACCAAAGCCGAAGAACAATTTAAACAGATCACCGAAGCCTACGCGGTTTTATCCGACAAAGAGAAACGGCAACAATACGATCAATATGGCGATACAGATTTCCACCAACGCTTCAGCCAGGAAGATATCTTTCGCAATGTGAATATGGGCGATATCTTCGGCAGTTTCAGTGGTGGCGGTGGGGAAGACCTCTTCAGTCAACTGTTTGGTGGTGGCGCGCGGGGACGAACTCAAAGACCCCCAGCCAAAGGCCAGGACTATTCGATGCAGATCAGCATCCCGTTCCGGCTGGCGGTGCAAGGAGGTGAAAGGCGGATTGATTATCACAACGATGGCAAGGTTGAGCAGATCAAAGTACGGATTCCACCGGGGATAGAAAAAGGGAGCAAATTGCGCGTGGCTGGCAAGGGAGGATCTCATCCTACCGGTGGCTCATCTGGAGACCTGTATCTGCAGATCGATATTGAACCAGATCCGATATTTTCACGTGATGGTCGTGATCTTCTGGTCAGAGCGGAAATCCCTTACAGCGGTATTTGTCTGGGAACTTCGATTGAAGTTCCAACTCTCGATACTCCCAAAAGAGTCAAGGTTCCAGCTGGAATGCAGCCAGGGCAAAAGATCAGGTTACGGGGGTATGGTGTCGCAGCTTCGGGGAAAAGACCAGCTGGAGATTTATATGCGATTATTGAGGTTGTCGTCCCCAAGAATTTGACCCCTAAACAAAAAAAGATATTGGAGCAGCTTAAGGCAGTTGATCTCTAGTCCTCGAATATACACTCTAAACCTTCGTACCTTGTCGGTTTAAGATAGGCAGAATCCCGGTTTTTACCCGTGCTGTCCGGTTAATGTTTTGCATGGCTAAAAATAGCCGGGGTTTTTCGTATTTTCGAATCTGCCCCTGCCCCTCTTTGAAAAAGGGGGGAGACCATATACGGGACTGTCCCCAGATCCACCCGGGGCTGTCCCAAGAGTTTACGAACCACGAAGAACTGTGGCGGTTTGCACCGCAAAAGCCTGGGACAGCCCCCATGCGGGGACAGCCCCGTTTTTGCTGGAATTTTCCTTAAACTAGCGCCATTCGTGATTGAGGGGGATTTTTCCACCGGAGATAAAAACGGTATTCAGCTTGCGGATAAATTGCTATCCAAGCTATAATAGCCCGTTTTATCAGATCAGACTCTGTCATATATGAAGGCTAACGGTGACTGAACGTAACTCCAACAGCAACTTTCGACTGATTTTTTTATTAGCAGTGCTTCTGCTTCTTTGTGGTGGGGTACAATCTGCCCTTGCTTGTCTGTTGCCGGGGAATCAAAGTTACAATTACGAAATCAGGGTTGACAGTTGTCATTTGGTGGTTGAGCAGCAGGAGCTCCCCCCTTGCTGTCAATTTGAAGTATGCCACCAAGCAACCCCTCAGAAACACGATCTGGGTAGCCCGGGATATCACAATCAACTTAAAGATTCTCATTCTCTGGCTCATGAATCACGTTCCCTGATCCCTCAACTAAAGGCTGGCACACCGTTTTTAACTAAATACATTTTTTTGCCACAATTTGCCTCTCTGGCAAGGATATCCCAAACACCTCTCCAGTCCCTTCATAGTCTCCGTACTGTTGTTCTTCTGAATTAAAATCCTCCGTTATCAAATCGATTGACGTCAGCCAGGATCACTGGCTATAATGACCAATTCTGTCATCTATTCTCTGTTATAAGGAGACTTTACTTTGGCTGAAACAAAAAAAACTTTGACTGATAGTCTGTGGGACTTTCTTTGTTCCCTGAAACTGGCCATCATTCTTGTCCTGTTACTTGCTCTGACTTCCATTATCGGAACTATTATCCTGCAGAATGGTTCAGCAGCTGATTATATCCGCGAATATGGTCAAGCCAATTATGAATTGTTTAAAAAGCTGCAATTCATTGATATGTACCATTCAACCTGGTTTATCGGCATTCTGGCTCTGTTCAGTGTCAACTTGATTTGCTGTTCTATAAAGAACTTTCCACGAGCCTGGAAGTTCGTCAGGGAGCCAACTCTGGTTGCCAGTCCAGGAATATTCAAAGGATCGGCTAATCGGGCTGAGTTCAGTTGTAACGGCTCAAAACAACAAGTTGCAGAGCAGATTTCAACCCTGCTGACAAAAGAGTTTGCAAAAACTACCCTGTCTGAAAAAGATGGAAAACTCTATCTATTTGCACAAAAAGGAATTTACTCCCGTTTTGGAGCCTACATCACCCACCTGTCAATCCTGATTATCATGGCTGGAGCAATCATCGGCAATGTCTGGGGATACAAGGCCTATGTCAATATTGTCGAAGGGAGTTCTGTGGATCAGGTTCTGACCCGTAATGGTACAGAAACTATCGACCTTGGATTTACTGTGCGTTGTGATGATTTTGATGTCAGCTACTACCCGAACAGTAATCGCCCCAAAGACTACACCAGCGACCTGGTTATCCTTGAAAACGGCCAGGAAATTGTACATAAGCGAATTGAAGTCAACGACCCGTTGACTTACAAAGGAATTAAATTCTACCAGTCCAGTTATGGTTCTGCCGGAAGTGCTTTCTTCAAAGTTAAAGTTACCGACAATAAGACAGGCGAAACCATAGAGGTTAAAGCCCATCAGGGGAAACATGTTCAACTACCAGGTGGCTACTCTTTTGCCGTCACCAATTTTACCGAAAATGATCGAAATTTTGGTCCGGCGATGCAGCTATACGTCAACACTCCTGATGGCAAAAATGGAGCTCCGTTTGTCGTCTGGCAAAACCACCCACAACTTGATGTCAAACGCGGTGGCATTTTCAGCTTTGTCCTACTTGGTTTTGAACAACCACAATATACGGGGCTTCAGGTGACCAAAGATCCTGGTGTCAATGTTGTCTGGGCAGGCTGTTTCCTGATTGTGTTCGGTTCATTAACTGCCTTCTTCTTCTCTCATAAACGAATCTGGGTCTCCCTTGAAGAGAATGGTGAAAAAACCAAAGTTCTAATTGCAGGAAATGCACATCGTAACCAACCTGGCTTTTCTCTGGCCTTTGCCGATCTACAGCAAAAGATCGAAGCATCTGCCAAAAACGAATCCCAAAAGAAGGAGGGATAACTGATGAATAGTGGACAATTATTTAATCTAACCACCATTGCCTATTTTGCTGCAATGGTTCTGTTCTTTGCCTACATTGCAACAAAAAACAATAAGGTTGCGCTGGTGGCAACTTTAACTTCACTGGTCGGTTTTTTGATTCAGACAACAGGATTAGGCCTACGTTGGTATGAATCGTACCAGATTCTGGGTCAGGATGGGCGTGCGCCCATGACCAACCTGTACGAGTCGGTGGTCTTTTTTGCCTGGTCAATTCTATTGATTTATCTGTTGATGGACTGGAAATACAAACAACGTACGATTGGCGCCTTTGTTTTACCTCTTGCGTTGTTCAGCATGCTCTGGGCACAGATGAGCTTACATGCCGGTATTGACCCTCTCGTTCCTGCGTTACAAAGTAACTGGCTGACCTACCATGTTATCACCTGTTTCCTGGGCTATGCTGGATTTGCCTTTGCCTTCGGGGTATCAATCATGTACCTGATCAAAATAGGCAAAGAAGAAAAACATCAGGGAGATGAACCGATGGGGGGAATCCTTGGCCTGTTCCCACCAACCAAGGTTCTGGATGACATGAACTACAAAGCGATCATGATCGGTTTTCCGTTGTTGACACTCGGGATTATCACCGGCGCCGCATGGGCCTACTACGCCTGGGGAACCTACTGGAGCTGGGATCCGAAAGAGACCTGGAGCCTGATTGTCTGGTTCCTCTACGCAGCATTCCTCCATGCTCGATTCACCCGCGGCTGGGTTGGGCGACGCGCGGCCTGGTTGTCGGTTATTGGCTTTGCTGCTACATTGTTCTGCTATCTGGGAGTCAACCTGGTTCTTTCCGGATTACATTCATACGGATCCTGAGAATTAAAGAGCCGAAAAACTGAAAGGGGTGCTTCTTGCTGGGAGCACCCCTTTTTTACGGTATTGACCTTTTCAATCACGGCTACGGGTGGGTGGTGGACACCGTCGAATAACGCTAGTTTAAGAAAATCTCCAGCAAAAACGGGCTGCCCCCGCATGGGGGCTGTCCCAGGCTTTTGCGGCGTAAACCGTCACAGTTCTTCGTGGTTCGTAAACTTCGGGACAGCCCCCGATGGGTCTGGGGACAGTCCCAAGTTTACTGCAATGCAGAGCCTGTGTGAGTTATTCTTTAATCAACAACTGACAAAAAAAGCCTTAGCTGGTTTACGCGGGCTGAGGCTTTTCATTTGCTTTTGACGTGAAAACTCCTGTTACAAACAGTTCTCCCCCGAATCAGTTCGGGTATTTTGCATCGAGTTCAGATTGAATTAATTGCTGTAATTGCCGGTAACCAAAAACCTGAAGAGGTTTTCCATTGACAAAGTAGCCGGGAGTTTTCTGCACATTAAGTGCTTTTACATCGGCCATGTCCTGCTCAATGATTTTTGCGATCGCCGGATCGTGCATGTCTTTCTTGATTTGTTCAATATCTACTCCTGCCCTGGGGAGAACTTCCCACAATCTTTCCGGCTGATAGTTATGGTGGCTGGCCCAAACATTCTGCGATTTAAACATAACATCCAGGGTCTCCCAGTATTTCCCCTGCATTCTGGCGGCTTCAAGAATCTTGACAAAGTTGTCGGCGCCATCATGAAAAGGTGCATAGCGAATGACCAGTTTGATTTTGCCGGGATTGGCGGCCATGATCTGCTTAACAAAGGGAGCAAAGGCGGCGCAGGTTTCACAGGCCGGATCCATAAACTCAACGATGTAGACTTTCGCATCCTCGCTGCCGAGCGTCGCTGAATGGTCTCTAACAAAAAGTTCGGCATTTTCTTCGGCCATAAAACCATACTTTTTAGACTGTTGCTCTTTATAGTAATTGCTGCCAAACACAAAGGCTAAAACCAGGGTAAGACATACGGATCCAAGCAGTGCATACTTCATCTAGACGTTCTCCTCTTCAGGATGATTAAAAGGGTTATTAGGGTTGAAAATGCCAGAAATGAAAGCATCGGGATTGATACAAAACCAAACAATTCGAAGTATTTTTCTGTGCATGAGACGCCCGTTGAGCAGGGCTGAATATTCTCGGGAATAAATCCCGCATAGAGCAGGCTGTGGTAAAGGGCGGTTAAGCCGCCCGCGATACTGAGGGGCAGAGCAAACTTGATAACGCTTTTATCAAAAGCGGGGAAAAGACCTGCTGCAAAAATCAGGATTAAAGGAAACAAGCAGATTCGCTGATACCAGCACAGGACGCAGGGCTCATACTCCAGAACAGAGCTAAAAAAGATACTTATTGTGGTTGATACGCTGACTAAAATCCAGCACAGGAAAAGAAGATTCCAGTTTGTTTTGGTTGCTTGGTCAGATTGAGACATAGCTAAATTCTCCAGAATCTGGCGATGATTTATCCTGAAATCGCCGAAAAGTGGCTTCCCATCCAGAAATTATCCTCGGACAGGAACCCACTGGTATAAAAACATGGTGATTGGTCCCAGCAGCTCGAACATCAGCATGATGCCGACCGCAATCAGCATAACGCCGGTGCCGATTTCAACCAGACGAATGTGCTTGCGGAACCGCTTGAAGGCACCCAGGAACTGGTGAAAGAGCAGCCCTGAGAGCAGGAAAGGGAGACCCAGCCCCAAAGAATAGATAGTCAGTAAACGGACGCCTTCACTGACTTGGCCAGAAGAAGCCGCGACCATCAGAATCGACGCGAGAATTGGGCCGATGCAGGGAGTCCAGCCGGCCGCAAAGGCAATACCAACCACGAAAGTGCCGAAAAAACCGCCAGGTTTTTCGCGTAGATGAACCCTTTTATCGCCGAGCAGCGCACCGAAATGAATCAGGCCGGTCATGTGCACGCCAAACAGGAGAATCAGCAACCCGCCGATTTTCGCAACCCATTCGAGTCCCTCACGCAGGAAAGCCTGGATTTGCGCAGAAGCGATGCCGGCAATTGCTCCGAGCAGAATAAAGATAACGGAAAATCCCAGAACAAAACAAAGGGAGTGGAGCAAAACCGTTATGCGGACTTTGGCGCTAGGTTGTGTTTCATCAAGTTGACTGAAAGACAAGCCGGTTATGTAGGTCAGATACGATGGAATCAGCGGTAACACGCAGGGCGAGGCAAAGGACAAAATCCCGGCGGTAAACGCAATCCAATAGGTTATGTCAACTGTTTCTTGAAGCAATGTCTTTATCCTTTGGTTAGGCTCTTGAAATAGGCAATCACTTTTATTCTGGACCAATCGAGGGGACCGATGACCTTTTGGTCAATCGTTCCATCTTTGCGAATAATGTAGGATTCTGGAAACTTATAGACTCCGTAGAGTTGCTGTACGACCGCTTTATCATCGTAGAGAATGGGAAACGTATAGGGAGTCTTTTTTAGAAAAGCCGGCACAACGGTTCGGCCAGTGCTCTCGGTATTGATGGCCAGCATGACAAAATCGTCACCCGCCATGGCTTCGTTGAGCCGCTCCATCGAAGGCATCTCTTCAATACACGGCGGACACCATGTCGCCCAGAAATTCACCATGACAACCTTACCGCGCAAGCTTGAAAGAGAGACCAGGTTGCCATCCAGATCCTCAAGCTGAAAATCAGGGGCAATATCGCCAGCAACAATGGATACAGTTTCAGGCATATTGGTATAGATGTAGACAGCACCGCCTGCCAACACGAGTAAAACAATAATTAACGCCAGTCGACGCATATAGAGCCTTTTTCCTTTCTCTGCAACAGTATTAATTCTACATTTAAGGATTATGCTATCTAAATTGTGTACTTAGTTATGCATGAATTAATAGTTGCTGGTTAAAAACAACCGATCCAATCATTGCCGCTGGAACAGTTTTGCAGTCTGACTGCATATTGATTTCGACAGCTAATGTCCATTTTCCATATGATCGATCATTGTCCTGACCCGATCAGAATTTTGCCCCGTCGGGGCTATCGCTAGATATCTGACCCAGGCATCTTTCGCTTTTATCTGATCCCCCAGATCGTCACGATAAACAATACCGAGGTTGTACAACGATTGAATATGACGCGGATTCAATTCGTTGGCCTTTTCAAAATTGCCAATCGCCTTATCGAACCAGCCAAGCCAACGATACATAACTCCCTGATCGGTCAACACATCAGGATCATTGCCTTTGATTTTGAGCGCTTTATCGTAGATTTCTATGGCCTTCATCGGCTGGTTTGAATCAAAATAGTTATGACCCAATTGAACCAAAGCATTGTGGTTATTCGGTTCCTTGACAAGAATAGCTTGAAGATTTTTGATATTCTGTTGATAGTTAATATTAGGAACAGAAGAGACTGTCTGGTTGTCGGGTGGATTATTATTTTTTGCATTGGTAAAAATAATGCCACCTAAAGTGCCAACAGCCAAAGCCACAACAATAAGTAAAATTGTTTCTTTTTTCATAATGGGTATCTACCTATTCGGTTGGAATGCCATGTAAACTTCCAGTAAAAAAATCGGCGGGGATGGAACATCCAGCAGTTATCTGGCTCCCATCAACAGAATGCATTCCGTTAACATGGTGGCCACGTAACCAACCCTGATCCGCCTTTTCCTCTTCAACTGAGGATATAATTGCTTTTATTGCCGTCCTGATTTAGGGACTCGTTTTCCAGCTGATTTTTGTGCGTGAATGGAACTATATCTGGACTGTCAGAAAAGAGCGGGGATTAATGCAACAGGACAACTGTCCGCAGAGCCGTCAAAGCCTGAGGAGGTAACAACGGGAAAGTAAGTGTCGGGTTGGCAAAACGTGCCGCACCTAAGCTGTGGGAAGGAATGAAAAGGAGATTAATCGGATCAATATCAGTTGCAGAAAATTTACTTGCCGGACTATTTCGATTTTGGGGGGGGAGTACCGAAGAACAAACGGGAAAATCAAAACAGACATCCTCTGCCACAGACAAAAATACCCCTGTCCTGGTGGTTTCTTCGCTATACTGAAGTTCGTCATCCACAGGGGGACAAGCAGTCCAACACTTGCCGACAGGATTCGACTCCAGGCGAAAAGAGCTTTCCATCCCCTGGCACCAAAAAGATGCATTCGCAGTACTGAAGCTAAGCAATAGATAGATCAACACAAAAAACTGTGTGACCCCTTTTGTATGTAGGGTTCTGGTCAACATGACAGGTACCTTAAAATAAAGACCGCTTCAAAAAGCTATTACGGCAGTCATTCATATACCAACCTTTATCACTAAAAACCAGAGGGGAAGTCTCTTTTTCCAACTGCGCATTTGCACAGTTCTTCTTGTTCGGATCAGGGGGGGGACGCTCCTGCTTTATTGCTCTAAGAACCTCTCAAGCCAGCGTCCCACTTCTTTATCACTTAGATCAGGGGGGGGGACGCTCCTGCTTTATTGCTCTAAGAACCTCTCAAGCCAGCGTCCCACTTCTTTATCACTTAGAACCAACTCTTCACCTCTTTGGGCAGCACGGCTCACCGAAGAGGAGCCCATCCCCAGAGTTCGACCGACCAATGTTCCAGAATAATTAAACTTTCGCATCGCGCAATAGCAAAAAAGGGCACGAGCCTGTGAAACCTGCCCCCCTCGGGATCTCCGGTTCAGGCTCTCTTCGGACACTTCAAAGTAACTCGCCACCTTCGAGCGTAATTCTTCAAGGTTTATCC
>Ga0256840_1001562_pt1 | contig 21284 bp, 17 predicted proteins | sample 355202metaG_FD_185969 | JGI IMG/M metagenome (GOLD analysis project Ga0256840, IMG submission 185969) | Hydrothermal vent microbial communities from Mid Atlantic Ridge, Atlantic Ocean - 355-202 | ecosystem: Environmental > Aquatic > Marine > Hydrothermal vents | place: Atlantic Ocean: Mid...
TTTGCGTAATTCCACAATATCTAACTCCATCCATGGCATAGTTGTTTCCTCCTATGCCTGATTTTAATGATATTGTGTTACCTATGTTCCCAGTTTAATCTGTTACCTATGTTGCCGGTTTATACATATTCTGGGTGGCTTACTATAGGAAAGACTGATCAAGTCTAATTATTTTCAGCTTGCCAAATCAGCCGATATTTTCCACGAATATCGGCGCAATAGAATAACTATTACGCCTCACTTCGTGAAAAATAGCGACATATTTATCGAAGCTGAATTCTAATCGACTTAATCAGGCTCTCCTATAACCACCTCCCCTTTTTTTTGACGTTTTTTATTGATTTTATAGTTATTTTTTCACACAAATCATCGAAAAAGAGGGGGGGTGGGATAGTAGAAAGGCATAAAAAAAGGCGCTCTACCCGATATGTTTAGGTAGAGCGCCTTTCAAATGGCTTTTTAGGTCAAGCTTTTTTCTTAAGAGCCTTTTGATTGGCGAGAAGCTGTCTTACGTGCACTTTCTCCCAAAACTTTCTTACGAATACGAATGCTCTCTGGCGTAATTTCCACTAGCTCATCATCATCAATAAACTCAAGCGCTTGCTCAAGTGTAAATTTGATTGGCTTGGTTAAAATCAAGTTTTCATCAGTACCCGCAGCACGGATATTGTTTAACTGCTTCGCTTTAAGCGGGTTAACCACTAAGTCATTATCACGGATATGAATACCAATAACCTGACCTTCGTAAACATCTTGTGCGTGCTCAATGAACATTTTGCCACGCTCTTGAAGGTTAAAGATGGCAAATGCTAAGGCTTTACCCGTTGAGTTAGAAATAAGTACACCGTTGCTACGTTGTCCGATATTTTCTTTTAACAATGGGCCATAGTGATCGAATGAGTGATACATCAAACCAGTACCTGAAGTAAGCGTCATGAATTCAGTTTGGAAACCGATTAAGCCACGTGAAGGGATTGTGTATTCTAAACGTACACGACCCTTTCCGTCTGGCTCCATGTTTTGCATTTGGGCTTTACGTTCGCCCATTTTTTCCATGATGCTGCCTTGATGATCAACTTCAATATCAATGGTAAGATTCTCATAAGGCTCTTCGCGATTATCGCCTTCACCTTTGATGACAACTTCAGGGCGAGAAACGGCAACTTCGAAACCTTCGCGACGCATATTCTCAATTAAGATGCCAAGGTGTAATTCACCACGGCCTGAAACTTTAAACTTATCAACGTCATCGCCTTGCTCAACGCGTAAAGCTACGTTGTGTAATAGCTCTTCATCGAGACGTTCTTGAATATTACGTGAAGTAACATATTTACCTTCTTTTCCTGCAAACGGTGAGCTGTTTACTTGGAATGTCATGCTGACCGTTGGTTCATCTACCGTCATTGGTGGTAAAGCTTCAACATGGTCAGGGTCGCATAATGTATCTGATATATGAAGTTTATCCATGCCTGTAAATGCAATGATGTCACCAGCTTGCGCTTCGTTTACATCAATGCGGTCAAGTCCGTGAAAGCCCATAGGCTGTAAAACACGACCACTGCGGATCTTGCCATCATCACCAATCACTTTTACGACAGAGTTCTTTTTGATTTTACCCTTTTTGATACGACCAATACCGATTAGACCTGTGTACGAATTGTAGTCAAGCTGACTGATTTGCATTTGGAACGGTGCATCTGGGTCAACATCAGGGTGGTTTACACTATCAACAATAGTTTGAAGTAGAGGAGTCATGTCGCCTTCGCTTACATCTTCTTCTAAGCCAGCGTAGCCATTGATTGCTGATGCGTATACAACAGGGAAATCAAGTTGTTCATCAGTCGCGCCAAGGCGATCAAATAATTCAAATGTTTGGTCTAATGCCCAATCAGGACGTGCGCCAGGGCGGTCAATCTTGTTGATAACGACAATAGGAGTAAAACCCATCGCAAATGCTTTTGAAGTCACAAAACGAGTTTGAGGCATAGGGCCATCAACAGCATCTACAAGTAACAAAACAGAGTCGACCATTGAGAGTACGCGTTCAACCTCGCCACCAAAATCGGCATGGCCTGGTGTGTCTACGATGTTGATGCGGTAATCGCCCCAAGTAATAGCTGTATTTTTGGCTAAAATAGTGATGCCACGTTCTTGCTCGATCTCGTTTGAGTCCATCATGCGCTCTGTTACGTCAGCGCGATCGCCAAGTGTTCCAGATTGCTCAAGTAGTTTGTCTACGAGGGTTGTTTTACCATGGTCAACGTGGGCGATGATGGCGATATTTCTTAGATTTTCAATCACGATTTTGTACTCGGTTCTGTCGTCAGCTTAGTCGTAAAAATTGACGATATAAATTGATAGTTCGCAGTGCGATATAAGTTGCGCGCGGATTATACTAGGTGAATAGGTGAATTGACACCTTTATTCATTACTATATATAGAAATGCTAATATAAGCCATTAAACAAACAAGAGTGAGAGTGATATGAGTGAAAATGAAACACCTTATGAGCTATTAGGAGGAGAGGTCGCAGTTCAAAAATTAGTTGATCGTTTTTACGATTTAATGGATGAAAAAAAAGAAGTAGATATCTTGAGAAAAATGCACGCAAAAAGTTTACGTGTATCAAGAGAGAAGCTTTTTTTGTTTTTAAGTGGCTGGCTGGGTGGGCCAGATCTATATGTGGAAAAGTATGGGCACCCTATGTTGCGTCGAAGACATTTACCCTTTGCAATAGGTGAGCTTGAGCGGGATCAATGGATGTTGTGTATGAATCAAGCCCTAGATGAACAAGCTGAAGAACCCTTGAGAAAGCAGCTAAGTGATGCTTTAACAAGTGTTGCAAATCATATGCAAAACCAATGACTGTGTGTTATTTGATGAAATACTTGAATTAGTAGCAGGAATCACACCACTTGTCTCTCTTGATCTTGTTGCAAAACTTAAATAATGTACTATGATTAAGTGTAATGTTGCTATATTTATAGATGATAATAACTTTATTAAATAAGGAAAATTTATTATTTTTGGTTTTGTGAGATTCGTCACAGAAGTTAAATATAAAAAGCGTATAAATAATGCAACAACAAGGTTTTGATTCCCCCCTAATGAAGGTCAGGAATCCTTCATGTCAGAACCTTAATCCCGCCCAAGCTACGAAATGGAGTGCTTCTTAAGCTTCTTTAGAGTAACCAAGGATGGGTAGTCGCATGGAGAGGCGCAAATGAAAATTTTAATTATTGATGACCATATCTTATTCGCAGAGGGTATGAGGTTTCTTTTAAGTTCATGCAAAGAAGGTATAGAGACGCTCTATGCTGAAAACTTCGAAGTAGCTTCAGGGGTTATTTCCCAAAAAGGTCCGCCCGATTTAATTTTATTGGATCTCAATTTAGCAGGAGTAAATGGTTTTACGCTAATAAAAGAATTTAGAAACATAAATATTTGGACCCCTATTTTAATTGTTTCTGCAACAGACTCACCTTCAGCCGCAAAGGTTGCAATACAAAAGGGAGCATCTGGTTTTGTTTCCAAAGCTAGTGAAAGCTCTGTTTTATTAAGCGCAATAAAAACAGTGATTAAAGGGGAGTATTTTCCACCGCAAGAAGCAAATCAAATGGTGGTTAGTGCGGAAGGCGAATATGACGATAAAATTGCCAGCATAACAACACGACAACATGAGATTTTGTATTTGTTGTCACAAGGTATGTTAAATAAGCAGATTGCGAATGAATTGAGTATTTCGGCCAATACCGTTAAAGCACATCTGCATCATATTTTTAGAGAGTTAAATGTGCATAATCGTACTGCGGCAGTGCAAAGTGCACATAAGTGTGGGTTGCTCTAAAATTTTTTGGCTAGAAGCTTTATTTGAGGAGAACCTGATCAAGTCCAATTATTTTCAGCTTGTCAAGTCAGTCGATATTTTCCGCGAAGTTCGGCGCAATAGAATGACTATTACCCCTCACGTCGTGAAAAATAGCGACTGATTTTTCTGCGCTGAATTCTAATCGGCTTAATCAGGCTCTCCTTAAAAGACTGAGTGATTTTCACCTTATTCTTCTGAGTAAGGTGATGCCTGAAACTTTCGTAATAGGCGGACAAGCCTAAGTTGTTGTTGGTGTTCTACAATTTGGTCATTAGTTTTCGCATTTTGTTTTAACATAGCAAATAAAGAACCTGCAAAATAAGCAATGACTATGATACCGAGCCACCAAAATGCAGTAGAATAAAATGTTAAAGCTAGCGTAATAATAAAACTAATAAAAAATCTTAGACGCCATTTTGCGGCACGTTGAGCTTGTGAGTTTTCCCATTCGGTTTTAAAGTCGCTTAGCACTTTTTCTAGCGCATCAATTTCGCTTTTACTACTATCACTATTCATATTTGATTCCATCAACATTGGGCGTATACTGGCAATTTTTCAGCACAGTCAGCCCTCTCTCTCCTTGAGATATTTAGTGTTTATTCAGACTATCTTCATCATGGTTGGCGTATAGTTCGTTAAGGAAGCTCTGAATAATCTAGCTGAATTCTGGCAACGCCAAGTTTTCAAGTTCGAGGCATTGATTTTAAGCATAGTTTTTCTATGGTTCAAATCAATAACGAAGAAATTGGAAACTTGGCTGAGCCGCGCTAGCTAATAAAAGTGGCGAGCTTACAAGGCATCAATTCCGTTGCTGTTATTTTTTGCGAAGGGAGTGACCATTCTCAAAAAATACGCCTAGGACTTGACGCCTTGTAAACTCGCAGAATTCAACTAGGTTATTCTGAAATTCCTTAAAGAACTAAAAAACATAACAATAAATAATAAGAACCATATGAGTGTTATAAATATGGAAGTGGGATTACTAAAGGATGAATGAATGGGAAGGCTGAGTTTTTCAGATACACGGCATCTCGTAGCGCGAACTGCACTGGGTCAACAGTGGGGTGGCGTTAAGGCATTGCAAGGCAAAAGTCGTGCAGAAGCTGTAAAGATTTTACTAAAATCTGGTGCAATCAAAACACCTCCAGCGCCTCGGTTAACACCGTGGGCTATTGTGAACCGCATGAGTCAACAAAGCGGTGCAGGAAAGTCACGTGCGCGCAAAATGATGATGCGCGAAGGTGATAAACTCAAAAGCTGGTGGATGCTACATCTACTGCATACCGATACACCTGTGAATGAGCACATGACTTTGTTCTGGCACAATCATTTTACCTCGTCGCTCGAAAAGGTCATGCAGCCTAAGTTGATGTATCTACAAAATAAGCTCTTGCGTGAAAATGCGATGGGTAATTTCCGTAATCTTTTGCATAAAGCCGCACGTGACCCTGCGATGCTAATCTATTTAGATGGCTCGATGAATGTAAAAGGCAGTCCTAATGAAAACTTTGCGCGCGAGTTACTAGAGCTATTTACACTAGGGCGTGGTCATTATAATGAGACAGATATAAAAGCCGCTGCCATTGCTTTTACAGGTTGGGGAGTTGATCGTAATCGTGGAACGTATGTCTATGATGCCTCAAAACATGATAATCGGCGTGTCACTTTTATGGGGCGTACAGGTTCTTTTACGGGCGATCAAATTATCGACATTATTTTAGAAAAACCACGTACCGCAGAAAATATAGCTGAAAAGTTTTGGAAAGAGTTTATTAGTGACTCACGACCTGATCCTCGTGCTATTCGTAATTGGGGATCTGCTTTTAGAAAATCTAATTACAATATCAAAACATTATTATCGACAGTGCTTAACAGTAATGAGTTTTGGTCATCAAAATACCGTGGCACATTGACCAAATCACCTGTTGACCTAGTGGTCGGAACATTGCGTACTTTGCCATTTCCTAAATTACCAGACACGGAGTTGGTGCATATCTCGCAACTTTTAGGGCAAGATTTATTTGATCCACCCACAGTAAAAGGTTGGGCAGGTGGTCACGCCTGGATTGACACGCAGACACTCTTGGTAAGAACCTCTTTGCTTAATAAGCTTACTCGTCACAGTGGCGCATCAGCAAAAGTACAATCTTACTTGCCCAGAACTAATGGGGCAGAAATTGTGAAATGGCTATTGCCATTAGCACCTGTTTTGCCATTACCAACGACACCAGGTAAAAGAAGGATGGTAAGAGCATTAATGCTAGACCCCGTCTTTCAGCTCAAATAAGAAGGTAAGGAGAATATAATGAATAGACGCGACTTCTTACAATATACCAGCCTAATGCCTCTAGTCGGTATGATGCCTGAAGCATTTGCCGCAGGAGTAGGTCATCGTCCCGATCAAATTGTTTTAATGGTCGAGTTAAAAGGCGGTAACGACGGTTTAAATACACTCATTCCTTTTCGTGATGATCATTATCATCGAGCGCGTCCAACGCTTCGTGTCAAAAATGGTATTCCATTAAAAGACAATATGGGAATGAATCCTTACTTAAAGCAACTTTTACCGTTGTGGAAAGAAGGCAATATGGCATGGGTTCAGGGCGTAGGTTACACCAACCCAAGTCGCTCACATTTTCATTCAATCGATGTATGGGAAACCGCATCAACTCGCAATGATGAAATCCGAGGATGGCTATCGCGTGTACTGCCACCAAGGCATAACCGAGTTAATGGCATTGTATTGGGTGATAATAATTTGGGTCCAATGGCTGGAGATTCTGCTGTTGCGATGGAAGACCCTAAGACCTTTTTAAGGCAAACAAAGTACCTAAATAAAAAGCACTACCGAGCATCAAACCCTTCGTTAGCGCATATGCTAAATGTGCAAAATCAGATTAATACTGCGGCAAATCAACTAGGGCGCGTTTATAACGGTCGTCGATCACCTGTGCGTTTTCCTAATAGTCGCTTTGGTCGCAAGCTTGGACTAGTCACCCAAATGATAATAAACGGCATGGATACCCCTGTTTACAAAGTGTCATTAGAAGGTTTTGATACGCACGCAGGGCAAGTTGATCAACATAATAATTTAATGAATCACCTAGGCGGTGGCTTAAAAGCATTTAGCGATGCAATGAAAAAAGCGAATCTCTGGAATAATGTAGTCGTCGTGACGTATTCAGAATTTGGTCGCCGAGTCGCACAAAATAGCAGTGGCGGAACAGATCATGGAGCAGCTGCACCACACTTTGTATTAGGTGGACGCGTACATGGCGGAATGTATGGCAAACAGCCAAGCCTAGACCCAAGTAAATTACACGATGGTGATTTGATTCACACGGTAGATTTTCGTGAAGTGTATGCAACACTAGCGCAACGCTGGTGGAGACGACCTAATCCTTGGGGTAACGCGCACAAACCGATCCCATTTGTATAAATATAATAGGGTAGTAATCTGCTTAAAATAGCTTAGCAGTGCCATGAGCGGAGCCAAAGGCATGAATAATCACCTCGAAACTCAAGCTGTAGTACTAGGTGTTATCTAAAATATAGAGTCAAAACCCTTTTGATAGTTTAACTCTATCCCATCCCCCCTCTTTTTCGATGATTTGTATGCTAAAAGTCATTGTAATTTCATACAAATCATCGAAAAAGAGGGGGGGTGGTCAATAAATAAAGCCTAAAAACAGCCCTTTTTACCCAAATGATAGCCATTTCATCATTAAGAATGAAACTAAGCCTAGTCCAATCGCTAAAAACTGATGCTTAGTCATCAGCGATACAAAAAATGCAACAATAGCGGCTATCAAATGATGGTTCTGCACGGTAAGAACAACCTCTCTATCACGAATCAAAGTCGTCTGAACAATAATTACGGTTAAAACAGCGATAGGTACATAAGATAATGCTTGTGATATTAATGGTGGGATAGTGACTTTGCCTGCTAATCCAAAAGGAATATATCGGGGCACAAAAGTAAGCACAGCCATGCCTGCAATCAACAACCAATCAGACATTTTTTGTTTTCTCCTTTGTTTTTATCGCAGTTATCACCGTATTATTTTTGTACCCAAGCGCAACACCGACGGCAATGGCAATAAAAGATGAAAAGAGTAAACCCGTTTGATGTGGCCAGTGGTAGGTTAAAATAGCACTCACGCCAGCGGTTAATGCGCAGGCCCAATCCGCATAGTTTTTCAGCAATGGCACAACGATGGTTACAAAAGCAATCACCATAGCGACATCTAATCCCCAACTTTTAATGTCTGGTATTTTTTGGCCTAAGGTCATGCCTAGCCAGCTAAAAAATAGCCAACTGCTGTACATGAAAATGGCAGAGCCTAAATAGTAAGCCGTAAAGTGTTTATCATCCTTAGCCCGTGAAACACGATTACTCACGGTAGCAAAAGTCTCATCCGTTAGCCAAAATGCCATCGGTATTCTTAACCATGCTGACACTTTTGCAAGCTGTGGCATAAGTGAAGCGGCATAAAGCATATGGCGCAAATTCACGATAAAAACAGTCGCCAAAATAACAGGAAAAGCAGTGGCAGAAGCTAATAAAGCAATGGTCACAAACTGCGATGCACCAGCAAAAACAAAAATAGACATTGCCATAACTAAAGCTTCAGATAAACCTTGGTTAATCGCTAGTGCGCCATAAACCAAACCGAATGGAGCGGCAGCGATAATCAAAGGAGTGGTGTCACGAGCACCAAGTAAAAAAGTTCGCGTTGAGAGGGGCATAATTTAGAGCCATATTTTGATTTGCGGAAGTATAGTCTTGGTTTATGAAAAGATATTGTACAAAACTGCGCTATGCATTAATTACTAATCATTTCTTCTTTATAAGTTTAAGCTCTCACCATGCGCTGATAAGCACCAGGAGTTACACCAAGAGAGCGCTTGAAATTACGACTTAAATGGCTTTGATCCGTAAAACCACAGTCTACTGCTACATCGGATAATTTCACCCCATGGCTAATTAGCTTTTTAGCGTGATTGATACGACGCTGAACTTGATAAGCATGTGGAGGTAGGCCAACAACTTTGTTAAATAGTCGGGCAAGATAAAAAGGGCTTAGTTGTGTGGTATCAGCCAATTGTTGCATGGATATATTTGTCGAGAAGTTATCATCTAAATAATCACGTGCTTGTTGTACTGCACGAGGTTCTTTCCCTAATTTAGTTAACGTTTTATTATATTTTCCGTGTCGACAAACTAGCTCGGTAATTGTGCGTAGATAATGAGTTTCTCGTTCTAGCTTATTGTCAGAATATTGTAATACCTTAAAAAGATGGTGAAGCTTGTTGGCAATATAAGCATCTCGCACGACAGGCTCAGAAAACCAGGGAGCATCTTTACGTTTACCCTGTAACTCGGTAGAAATATTAGACAGCATTTCAGGGGTGGGGTACATGGCACGATAAGACCAACCTTGATCAGTCGCTTTATGCCCATCGTGTACCTGATCAGCATTCACAAGCACGATGCTATTTTTTGGGGCTAAATGGTTTGCACCAGAACGGTAAAAGCGTTGAGCGCCTTTGTCGATAATATTGATGCAATAACCTTCATGCACGTGTCTTGAGAAACATTGGTTTTTATAATCAGCTTGTAAAATCTCTAGCCCGCCAAGATCATCTGCTATGCTGTATTGAACAATATTTTTTTGATTTTTCATCAAAGAATATTAGCATAGAGGTTAAATGAAAGTTTTGTACAAAACTGCGCTATCGTCTTTTTATTATCTGGCTAAACAAGAATATTGCTGAGGCAGAGATAACAATAGATGGCCCTGCAGGTGTATCCCATAAAAAGGAAGCCCCCAAGCCAAGAGCAACGGCAATCATGCCAATAATAACTGAAAATACTGCCATAGCTTCAGGTGAGCGAGAAAATTGTCGAGCAGCAGCTGCAGGGATGATTAATAAAGAGGTGATCAATAATGCACCAATAATTTTCATCGCAATGGCAACTAAAATGGCAATCAATAAAGTGTAAATGGCACTAATTAATGAAACATTTACACCCTCTACTCGTGCAAGTTCTTCATGCACGGTAAGCGATAATAGAGGTTTCCAAATAAAGCTAAGGACGGTTAAAACAGTAATAACGCCAATGGCAACAATAGAAAGGTCGCTCCAGCTAACGCTGAGAATATCGCCAAATAATAAGCTATCAATATCAACACGTACGCCTTCAACAAAGCTGATGAGTATTAAACCTAATGACAGCGCGCTGTGCGCCATGATGCCAAGTAGTGTATCGCTACCCAATTGCTTTTGGCGTTGCGCGAGTATGAGCAAAATGGCGACTAAAATAGTTGAAACTAAGATGCCAATATTGATATTAATCGAGAGTAAAAAGCCTAACGCAACACCCAAAATAGCAGAATGAGAAAGCGTATCGCCAAAATACGCCATGCGCCGCCAAATAATAAAGACACCGAGTGGCCCTGAGATTAAAACAACCGCCAGCCCTGCTAAAAGGGCGCGAAGTAAGAAATCATCCATGATTATGCCCTGACTCATGATCATGACTATGATCACCGTGCTTGCACGTACCAACAACTACGCCACCGTCTAAATCGTGGCAATGATTATGATGATGAGTGTAAACGGCTAATCCTTCGCTCGGTAAGTTGCCAAATAGACGCTGGTATTCAGGGTGATTACTAACATCTTCTGGTTGCCCGCTACAACATATATGTTGATTCAAGCAGAGCACTTGATCCGTTTTTTGCATCACGAGATGTAAATCGTGAGAGATCATTAAAACCCCAAAGCCATATTGATCTTTGAGTTCTGATATTTTCTCATAGAGCTCAGATTGACCCAAAACATCAACACCTTGAGCAGGTTCATCCAAAATGAGCAGTTCGGGTTTTTTAAGAAGTGCGCGCGCTAATAAAACACGCTGAAACTCACCGCCAGAAAGCGTTTTAATATCATGCTCAGCTAAATGTGCAACACCAATCTCTTTGAGTACAGATAGCCCATTTTTTGCTGATGAGTTTTTGGCAAGCGCAATAAACCGCTTCACCGTTAACGGCATGAGATCATTAATACTAATTTTTTGCGGAACGTAGCCAATGCTTAGTTTGGGCTTTAACCAAACAGTACCACTATCGACTGGTTGTAAACCCAAGAGAATACGGATAAGTGTAGATTTTCCTGCTCCGTTAGGCCCAATCACAGTTAAAACTTTTCCTGCTTGCAATTCAAGGCTGACATCATGCAGAATCGACTTTTTATGCAGGCTTAAATTAATATTTTTAAGCGTGGCTAAAGTGGCTATGCTGTTTTCTGAGTGAGTCATCTAATCAAAATTACTAGTATTAAGGAATCAATAATGCGTCGTATTGTACTCTATTTTTTATGTCTGGGAGTATTCTCTCTATCAGGGTGTACCGAAGAAAAGCCAACCAAACTAACGGTACTTAGTAGTATCAAGCCCATACAATCAATCGTATCTGCTGTGGGTGGAGATAATATTATCAGTCAGCGACTTATTCCTGATTATGCCTCGCCGCATCATTATGCTTTTAAGCCTTCTGATCTTAAAAAGTTATCACAAGCAGATCTTGTTTTTCGAATTGATGAGCATTTTGAAGTGATGTTAAACCCAGCTTTAAAGAACTTATCAAACCAATCAAAAATAATATCGCTTGCTGATAAGCCTACGATCAAGTTATTACCATTAGCAGAGGGAGATCATCACCAGCATGGTGATGAAGAAGGGCATGACGATGAAAAGGAGCATAATGCCGTAAATCTACATATCTTCACATCACCCAAAAATATGATTGAAGTTTCAAGAATTGTTGCAGATTCTTTATCAAAGATAGATGCTGATAATGCTCAAACATACCAACTAAATGCAAAGAAACTGATTGAAAAAATAACTAAAGCAACAACTGGCTTAAAACAGAGCCTAGCGCCTTATAAAGAGGTGCCTTATGTTATTTTTCATAACTCGTGGCAATATTTTGCAAATGAAGTGGGTATACAAAAACCTATTATTGTTAACCTACAAGAAGGCGTTGTCGCTGGAGGGAAAACAATCAATCAGACTCGTCGTGAAATAGCAGCAAAAAATATCCATTGTGTTTTTAGAGACCCTGAAATATCAGAAGCTCGCGTTAAAGTGCTTACAGAAAATAGTAGTAATATAAAAATTAAGTCTGTGACAATAGATGTACTAGGGAAGGATATTATTGTTGCTCAAGGTGGCTATATTCAATGGCTTAAAAGTATGGGGAGCAAGATTGAAAAGTGCCTGAAGTAACTTTCATTCTTTGTAAGAAGTATAACGGTAGTAGGTAGCAGTTAGCTTGTGAACGTGTGTTATGAATCGTGAAAAACAGGGTGTTTATTATCCAATCCTCAGGGGTAACGCATTAAAAATATATCTAAATATCTAAATATCAATATTTTGATGTTTTGTAGTAATTCTATGCTGGGTTATTTTACCTAGCTCTGAAAAAATCAGTCATACTGGTGAATACCAGTATCCATTTACGATCGGCGATGTTTCAACCGTGGATTGCGGTCTTCACCGTAATGACGAGCTAACAACTAACTGTGTTGAACCCAGAAAAACAATGACTTGTAGCTTAATTCAACAGCATTGCCCATCCCCCTTCTTTTTCTTTGGTTTGTATGTTTCTTAAAACACAAAACAGCGAAAAACAGGGGGGGTGGTAAGTTAAAATATAGTTTTTTTGGGAAAAAATAGCGCTATTAACAGAAATCTAGGTAACTTAATCCGCACTTGCTTGACATGAGGATGCTAGCTGGTCAATTATTACCCAAAGCAACAAAATATCCCCCAATTTAAAGCATAAATACAGTGAGACCCCCATGTTACTTCCTACCAATGACCTTGAAAAAGCTTTACACAAAGCAGCCGCTGATAACACCCAAGCACCTGCATTTTACGAAGAGTTAATGGACGCAAAAATCTTTATTTTGGGAAAACCTGAAGAAGAAGACACGGGCAAGTTCACCCTAGAAGAAGAACAGGCGATTATTATCCAGCACTGGGAAAGAGAAGAAGATAAAAGCCCTGTCGTGCCATTCTTCACATCATTGCCGATGCTGCAACAAGCGATTGATTCAGATGAGCCATATTTAGAGCTTCCAACATCAGCTTTGTTTCAACTAACCATGGGCGCTCCGTTAGTGCTTAATCCAAATTCAGAGTTTGGTATGGAGTTTGAGCCAGATGATGTCGCTGTCTTGCTTGATACGGATTTAATGGTGAACAGTGAGCATCTACTTGATGAGGATACCGAGGTGCTATTAGGGATTGCTCAAGATATACCTGAAGCATTTACGTCTGACTTATCAAGTTTTTTTGCAAAGCATGAAGAAGTTGAAGCGGCTTATCTTGGCACTATTCAAATCCCCGCAGAAGATAATAAAGAACACTTGATGGTAGGGCTTCAAGGCAAAGGGAGCTTTGATAAAATCATCGAAACAGCTATTCAAAAAATATCAATACTGGATGAGCATGATATGCCATATGAAACAGTTGATTTTTATGTGATTGATCAGGATGACCCAGATATTAGTGAGTTTATGCTTGAAAACATTACGCCGTTTTATTTAAAAGGCTCCAGAACAGTTCATTAATTTTTATCATAAATACACACTCATAAAAAAGCCCTGATAATTCAGGGCTTTTTTATGAGTGTGTAGAAAACTATTTTTAGTAACCTTTAGCCTTATCTTCAACAACTTGACCTGCTCTTTGTAAATCTTTTCCAGCGCCAGCGATAGTGCCACACGCATTTAAAGAAAGTAGTGTCACCCCCAAAACCATAATGTATACGATAAGTTTTTTCATTGTTGTTAGCTCCTATTTTATCTCGCAATTAATTGTTGTCTGTATTGTATGAGTCGTAATTGTTGAATTTGTTCCCCATTTTGCAATGTTGCTCTAGCAGAATCAAGCATCTCTTTGTTATAGGGTTGTAGGCAGGGATGAATGTATTAGGTCATGTCCTGACAGGAACGACGTTCTAGTGTCAGTTCCTGACAGAAATGTAGCAAGATAGGGGGTTTTAATAATGCTTTTGGTTAAAAATAGTCGTTATAAATCAATATCTTAAGATTATTTCATGAAAGTTGGCATCCCAGTTGCATTGTTACAAGTACAACATGGAACATAAGATAATAAGTTCAAACAAAATAACAAAAGATTCAAATGGAATTTTTTAAAGTTTTTTAGCAAGCCCCTGAGGCGAAGAGTAGTTTAGTTAATAAATAAAAATAAAATAACTGCCAGTCTCAACCCGTGTCTCTTTGCTCTCCCCGGTGAAGAGACACATTTAATTAAAGAGTTTCTCTTTTCAGGTATTTTCCTGAAATGATGAACTCGATTATGTTGTCGTTTTTGGCGACGTGTTGGAGTCTAATAGTTGAACTATAGACCCGAAACCAAGCAAGACCCTGTAGTGAAGAGTAGTTTAGTTAATGAATAAATATAAAATAACTATCAACTTCAGACATCTCTCTTTTCCTTTGCCGGTAAGAGAGATACTTTTTTACAAACCAGCGCTTCCTGCTTTCCCCGGCAAGAGGCGCTTTTTGTTTGTACGTAATGTTTGTACGTAATAATAAAGACATAATAAAATAAAAACGAGTTTAGTTAATCTAGCAAGATTTCCTGAGGTGATGAAGAGTATCCGTTTTATTTCTATTATTTTGTTTTGGGGTGTTTATTCCCTAAACGTGTAGAAATAATAATGTAAATATTATTATTTCTACATCAGGAAACCACCAACGGTCATTTTATAACGATTAAGTCACATAGCCATAAACTGAGTTACAAGCGTGATAAATCAGCAATATTAAGAAATAGATTTCTTAATTGATTTAATAAAGCCAAACGATTATTTTTGAGATTTTCATCATCTGCCATAACCATTACGCCATCAAAAAAGTTATCAACATCATCGCGTAAGCCTGCCAAAGAGGTCAGTGCAGATGAATAGTCACCACTCGCAAATAGCGGTGCAACTTTTTCTTGCTGGGTTTTAACCGATTGATATAAAGCTTTTTCTGCTTGCTCTTCTAGTAATGATTCCTCCACAGTGTCTGCGATCTTGCCGTCTACTTTCTTTAAAATATTACTGATGCGCTTATTGGCTGCAGCAAGAGATTCTGCTTCAGGCAAGGTTTTAAATGCTGCTACCGCTTTAACGCGATGATCAAAATCTAAAGGGAGTGTAGGGCGTAAGCTTGCAACGGCTTCTACTGTTTCTGCATCGATACCTTGATCTTTGTAATACGCAGGTAGGCGTTCCATGATGTATTTTAAAGTATCATTTACAGCATCGTCAGCATCAACTTTGTCTTTTAAACCACTGGCAGCATTTTGTAATAATACTTTTAAATCAAGATTCAACTCACCTTCGATAATAATACGCAAAACACCTAATGCGGCACGACGAAGTGAGAATGGGTCTTTGCTGCCTGTAGGTTTCATGCCGATGGCAAAAATACCCATAAGCGTATCAAGTTTGTCAGATAGCGATAAAATCATGCCTGTCATCCCAGCAGGAATCACATCACCCGCAAAGCCAGGTTGATATTGCTCGTGCATGGCGTTTGCTACCACTGTGTTCTCGCCATCTTTATCTGCGTAGTAACGCCCCATAATGCCTTGGAGTTCAGCAAACTCATTGACCATTTCACTGCTTAAATCACATTTTGATAACTCAGCAGCGCGAATAGCATTTTGTTTATTAGCGCCCTTATCTGAGCCAATAGCTTCTGCGATAAAACCTGCCAAGCTTGCAACTCGCTCTGTCTTCTCAAAAAGCGTACCTAATTTTTGTTGGAAGACGATTTTTTTGCTGGCATCACGACGCGATTCTAAAGTCACCTTACAATCTTGATCCCAAAAAAACTTAGCATCAGCAAAGCGTGGGCGAATAACACGTTCATTACCTTGGCGAACAGCGTCAACATTTATACTGTCGATATTGCTGGTGGTAATAAAATAGGGGAGTAGCTTTCCTGAGTCATCAACAACAGGAAAGTATTTTTGGTGATCTTGCATACTTGAGATCAAACATTCCTGAGGAATATCTAAAAACTCCTCACCAAAGCTACCGCTAACCGCGATTGGTTTTTCAATCAAGGCTGTTACTTCATCCACTAGGGCATCGTCTAATTGGGCGATACCACCTAATGTGTTTGCCGCAGCTTCGGCTTGCTTGCGTACCTCATCACGTCGCTCGTTAAAGTTAGCAATCACATGACCTGTCGTACGTAATTGTTCGGCATAAGTTGAGGCTTGAGTAATGGTGATAGCATCAGGGTGATGAAAGCGATGACCTTTTGTTGTATTTGAAGCAGAAACACCGAGGATTTCTCCTTCAATGATGTCACTGCCTTGCATCATCACAATCCAATGCACAGGGCGAACAAATTCAATATCGCTCGCACCCCAGCGCATTCGCTTTGGAATTGGGAGCTTTGCTAATGATTGGCTGACAATTTCTGGTACAAGCTCGCTGGTATTTTTACCTGCAACTTCTTGTTTGAAAATAAGCCACGTACCTTTGGGTGTTTCAATTTCTTCAAGCTCTTGTGGCGTAACACCACAAGAACGTGCAAAACCTTCAACGGCTTTGGTAGGGTTACCATCTGCATCAAATGCTGCTGCTTTGGCAGGGCCTTTGCGCTCAACTGATTGGTCTGCTTGTTTGACTGGCACATCTTTTAATAAAATAGCCAAACGTCTTGGCGCGGCATAAGGAATCACTTTGCTGGCTTCCAATGAAGCCTCTTTTAATCCAGCAACCACACCTGCGGTAAATGCGTTAGATAAAGTTTGCAATGCTTTTGGTGGAAGCTCTTCCGTGCCAATTTCAATGAGTAAATCTTTTGTAGAAGTCGTGTTAGAAGACATTATGCGTCCTCCTTATTTTTGTTCTTCACCAGAGGGAAACCGAGAGCCTTACGAGAATCATAATAGGCTTGTGCAATTGCACGTGACAATGAGCGGACGCGTAACATATAGCGTTGGCGTTCTGTCACCGAAATCGCATGACGTGAATCAAGCAAGTTAAAAGCATGGGAGGCGTTTAGCATTTGTTCATAAGCAGGTAATGGCAAATTAGCTTCAATCAGCGCTTCACTTTCTTTTTCCGCTGCATCGAAATGATGGAAAAGCTCTTCTACGTTTGCCTTTTCAAAGTTATAAGTTGATTGTTCAACCTCATTGCGATGATATACATCGCCATAAGTAACTTTTTCACCACTAGGGTCAATCGCCCAAACAAGATCATAAACCACTTCTACATCTTGCAAATACATTGCAAGGCGCTCAAGCCCATAGGCAATTTCACCCATAACAGGCTTACAATCAAGCCCACCAAGCTGTTGGAAGTAGGTGAACTGCGTTACTTCCATGCCGTTAAGCCAAACTTCCCATCCAAGCCCCCAAGCGCCTAAGGTTGGCGATTCCCAATTGTCTTCCACGAAACGAATGTCATGTTCTAACGGATCAAAACCTAAGGCTTTTAACGAGCCAAGATAAAGCTCCTGAATCTCCAAAGGAGACGGCTTCATAATCACTTGGAATTGATAAAAGCGTTGAAGGCGGTTTGGGTTCTCACCATAGCGACCATCCGTAGGGCGACGCGAAGGTTGCACAAATGCGGCATTCCAAGGCTCAGGGCCAATAGCGCGTAAAAAAGTATTAGGGTTATCTGTGCCCGCACCCATTGGCATATCGTAAGGTTGTAAAATCGCACAGCCTTGTTTTGCCCAATAGTCTTGCAGTGCAAAAATTAAACCTTGAAAGGTAGAAGTATCGTAGGTCGTTGTTGATGGTGTCGATTGCGACATAAGCAGATAAAGCCCGTGGATAGGTAATAAAGGCGAGAATTATACTGCAGAAGTAGCCACACTTACACAAGGAAATACATCGTGTAAGAAAGGGCATTGCTTCTCTTGCGTGCTATTGCAGTAGCCTAAGCCCATCAATTTCAATATTATAATACTTGGGCTGGATTAGCTTTTGCTTATCTTGCTTTAGCTCTTCGATGATTTTTTTCATTTTATTTTTGCTTATATATTTGGCATCTAATTCTGCTCTTGCTTGTTCAAGGGATTGAGCCTTATTGTTTGTATGATTCATATTTATATGAATCACTGGTTTTTTTTGTTCCATTCTAAAAGTGTTAACTTTATACCATCGCCCACTTGTTTCACCTGTATTAGATAATATAGCTGTCTTTGTATCATATTCATAAAGATCAGCAATAAGTCTTTTGTAATGCCTATCTAAAGCCCCTTCAAAAATGAAAACTACAGCTTCAAATTTATCCTCACTACTCACCTTCATTTTTTTAATAAAACAAGGAGTCTGAGTATTACAACGCCACTTTTTATAATGAGATGTAATCTCCTCAAGTTTTGGTAATGGCTCTCCAATAACAGTGATGGAAAGTTTTTTCTTTGCACGATGATGAGGTAAAGAGCTATCAAGATGTTTTTCAATCAAAGCAAACTGCGGATGATCTTTCCAACTACGCATATCTTTAATAGCCACTTCGCCACGCTTGCCTAAGCGATACTTTAATGCATAAAAATCAAATTGGTCAGGGGTAACTTTGCTAGTTTGTAAGCGTTCAACTTGGTTATTTACACTTAGTCGAACAGGGTCAATCAGTGGAGAAGATAGTGCAATCAACATAGCGACCCAAAGTCCAGCAAGGGGGGGATTAATTTTAGCTAAACCATTAGTCCAGTGTCCTTTACGTTTAATGAGTTGGTATAAATACGCCAAGCTATAAATACTGAGTAAGACAGCAATCGTGATGGCGATCACGCGTTTTGGCATCAAGCCATATTGTAAAATGCGTAGGCTGATCGCATAAACCGACAGCAAACTAAGAAAAGGTAATAAGATTATTTGAGCGCTAAAAATACGGTTTTTCCAGACAGGGAGTTTTTCAGCATCTTTGTCTTTTGATGTGTCAACGAGCGTGTTGAGCAATAAAATACTGATGGCCACAACAGATAATAAAATAAATGAGGTATTTCGATTGTCAAATAAGGTATTGACAGAAAACGGCAAGCTGGCAGTAAACAAGATAACAATGCTTGCTGCCAAATACGCCATGACACGAAATATTGCAAAAAACACACTACGAATTTTAAAGATTAAACTGCCATATTCGCGGCTAATGCCAATACCTGCACCCACCAATGTTGCGACAATTACAGGGGTAATTTCTTTACTCCAAATGATATTCGAAACTTTAATGCCGATGCTATCAAATAAGCTAGTACCTAAGCCTAGAACCAATAAAAATCCAGCGGTGAGTAAGCCACTGAAGATCAAAAAGAAATGGTTGTTCCAAGCATTTTCAAATAAATCGGAATAAACATAGTGAGGCTTATCAGGCTTCCATGATTGTATAAACGCAGTGCAGATAACGGTAATTTGAATCAATGAAGCAATAAACAAGGGCGATAATCGACGGGTGTGGTGATAATCCTGCCAAATAAACCACGCGGTTAATCCAAAAAGAATGGCGCCCATAACAACGAGGCTTTTTATCATTGTTGATGTAGGTTGCTTCTTCCATATAAAGGAAAAATTAGCGACTAATAAAATATGTGCGAATAAGAAATAATTAATACTAGGGCTGTGAATATGAATTGATAGTTGAGAAGCAATCAGGCCAGTGATAGCACCAATAATAGAAAACAAGACAGGATATGACATATAAAAGAACCGCTTAAATAGATTTCTAAATCATACACAATTAATCTAGAAATTATATGAATGATCTTTGCAGAGTTTGTGCAGAAAAGTAAAAATGAGCTACGAATTAAGCCTAGGTTATGCAGGAGATCTACCAAAGTAGTTGGGGGGTACGCTGCGGTTATTTCCCGTTAATTACGTTGAAGATTTTCGCCAATTAGTGCAAAAATTATCTAACAGAGGCATAGAAAGCTTTCAAATTATCAATTTAAGCCTTTTTTAGATCACCCCCTGTTTTTCGACGTTTTATATGACAAATCATCACTAAAAACACACAAAACGTCGAAAAACAGGGGAGGTGGTAAAGAAAAAACCTCTTTTTAGTGTTCCAACATTCCCCTGAGAGTGAACTACACTCTAATCATGAGCTAATTTGGGTGCAATACCCTGCTAAACAATAAACCGAGCGTTCGCTCTATTTTTAAGTTATTATCTGGTGCTCAAAGTAATTTACTAACAATTTAAAGTGACTCTTAGGAGCAAATATGATTTTCGAAGGACAAAGCCTGTCAGTAAAAAAACTAGACAATGGTGGTGCAGAGCTTAATTTTAATCGCAGTGATTTACCTATTAATAAGCTTGACCATAAAACACTTTCAGAATTACAAGAGGCGGTTACAGCACTTGCTAATGATTCGTCGGTGAATGGTTTGTTACTTACCAGTGCGAAAAAAGACTTTATTGTTGGTGCTGATATTACCGAGTTTATCGGCTGGTTTGGGCTGCCAGAAGATGAGTTCGGAGCAGGCTTGCTTGATGTACATAAAACCTTTGCGGCGATAGAGGATTTTCCATTCCCTACCGTTACCGCAATTAACGGTGTTGCATTGGGCGGTGGTTTTGAGCTTCCTCTAAGTACTGATTACCGCATTATGACGACAAAATCTCGTGTTGGATTGCCTGAGATTAACTTGGGTATTTTCCCTGGTTGGGGCGGTAGTTTCCGTCTGCCGCGTTTGATTGGTTTGGATAATGCATTTAAATGGATTGCGATGGGTAAGCCGCAACGCCCAGCGGATGCACTAAAAGAAGGTGGTGTTGATGCGGTTGTAGAACCTGATAAATTATACGATGCGGGCATCAAGTTATTAGAGCGATGCATGGCTGGCGAGATGGACTATGAAGCTCGTCGCGAAGAAAAACGTAATGGCATTAAGCTGAACCAAATGGAACAGCTAATGGCGTTTGAAACAGCGCGCGGGATGATTTTAGGTAAAGCAGGTCCACATTACCCTGCACCAAAGATCATGCTAAATGCGATGCAAAAAGAAGCGAATTTGCATCGTGATGAAGCCATGTTGATTGAGGTGAAAGGCTTTGTTAAAGCGGCACGTACAGATGTTGCGGGTAACTTGGTTGGCTTGTTCTTAAACGATCAAGCGCTAAAACGTCAAGCATCAAAACTCACAAAAATCGCTAAAGAAGTTAAAACAGCTTCGGTATTAGGCGCAGGAGTAATGGGCGGTGGTATCGCTTATCAAAGCGCTTTGAAAGGCACGCCAATCATCATGAAAGACATTAATGATGAAGCGCTGGAGCTTGGCATGAAAGAAGCCAAAAAGCTGTTAGCTAAACGTGTAAAACGTGGAATCATGACCGAAGAAGTAATGATGGATA
>Ga0256840_1001563_pt1 | contig 21282 bp, 26 predicted proteins | sample 355202metaG_FD_185969 | JGI IMG/M metagenome (GOLD analysis project Ga0256840, IMG submission 185969) | Hydrothermal vent microbial communities from Mid Atlantic Ridge, Atlantic Ocean - 355-202 | ecosystem: Environmental > Aquatic > Marine > Hydrothermal vents | place: Atlantic Ocean: Mid...
AATTAAACTAAACTATCAAACAAAAATATGTTTATATTTGCTGTAATCAACTTGTAATATTTTTTTTGTATAATTACACTAAATTATAAGGATCTGATGTATGGAAAAACTCTTTCAAAAAATTTCGCTTGCTAGTGCATCTCTTGTTTTAGTTATACTCTTGGGTATATTTATCACGCTTTTTAATGCCTCTAAGCCTGCTATAGATGAGTTTGGTTTAGGATTTATAACAAATCCTGTATGGAATCAAGAAGTAGCTATAGAAGGTTTAGCTAACGATGAAGTAGCACCTACAAACCAAGCAGAATCAGCTGAGATAAATGAAGATATCATAACAACTGGTGATGAGATGATAATAGATGAGGATGAACACTCAGATACAAAAACTACTAAAACTATATTTGGTGGTTTTATTCCTATTGTTGGTACTCTTCTTTCTACTCTAATTGCACTTGTATTTGCTCTACCAATTGCTATGGGAATTGCAGTATTTTTAGCTGAGATTGCCCCAAAAAATATATCTCACATTGTTGGGATTGCTATTGAGCTTCTTGCTGCTATTCCTAGTATTATCTTTGGTATGTGGGGACTTTACTATTTTGCACCCATTATATCTGACCTTTTTGGTGGCTATCAGGTCTCCCTTCTTACAGCAGGGCTTGTTTTAGGAGTAATGATTCTCCCATTTATGGCAGCAGTTACAAGAGACAGCATGAATACAACACCTGATGTTCTTAAAGAATCAGCCTATGCATTAGGTGCTACAAAATTTGAGGTCATAAAAGACATAATCTTTCCATACTCAAAAGTTGGCATAATCGGATCTATCATATTAGCCCTCGGAAGAGCTTTGGGTGAAACTATGGCAGTTGCATTCTTGATTGGATCTATCTTTTCACTACCTTCAAGCATAACCTCTCCAACTGTATCTATACCAGTAGCTATGGCAAATAACTTTGGTGAAGCAAACGGTCTCGGAGAGAGTGCGCTTTTCTATCTAGCACTCATACTTTTTGTTATCAGTTTTACTGTTATATCTATTGCTAAATTTTACTTTTTAAGAGGAGTTAGAAAATGAGGCTACTAATAAACCGTTTTGTTCTTGGACTTTCAACTCTTTCGGCTTTGATTGGATTGGCATTTTTAGGATGGATTTTAATCACACTTTTTGTTAAAGGAATTAGTTCATTCCACTTTAATTTGTTTTTAACTGACCTTATCAATGGCGGATTAAGAAACCTTATAGTAGGTCAGTTGATATTAGCAGCAATTGCAAGTGTCATAGGAATTCCTCTTGGCATGGTAGCTGGAATTTATATACGAGAGTATGGAAGAGGAAAATATGCAGAGCTTATTAGAAACCTAAGCGATATCATGGTTTCAGCTCCATCAATTGTAATTGGTGCTTTTGTGTATGCAATTATTGTAGTTCCAACTGGTGGAACTAGTGGATTTGCAGGGTCAATTGCACTTGCGATTATGATGATTCCTATTGTCATAAACACGACAGATAGTATGCTTTCCCTTGTTCCAAAAGAGTTAAGAGAGGCTGGCATTGCACTTGGAGCTAGTAAGTATAAGGTTATTGTAGATATCGTCATAAAATCTGCAAAAGTAGGAATTATGACTGGAGTTTTACTAGCATTTGCTAGAATTGTAGGAGAGACTGCACCGCTTCTTTTTACAAGTGAAACGAGCAACTATTTTAGTCTAGATTTAACTAGCTCATTTCCATCTCTAACCGTAAGCATATATGACTTAGCAAATGAGCCTGAAAAGGCTAGTCGAGATTTAGCTTGGGCTGCATCATTTATACTAACTGTTATGGTTCTTATCATAAACCTAACAGGTAGATTTATAACAAGAAATAAGGGTTAAACACATGATAATGAATATACAGAAGTTTAGTTTTACATATGCTAGTGCAACAGAACCATCATTGAAAAACATTAACTTACCAATAGAAAAAAACAAGATAACAGCACTTATAGGACCTAGTGGATGTGGAAAATCAACTCTTTTAAGAGCTATGAATAGAATTCACGATCTCTATCCTGGTAATACCTACGATGGTAAAATTTTATTGCAAAATAAAGCTGGCAGTATGGAAGATATACTAGAGATAAAAAAAGAGAATCAATTTATAGAACTTCGTCAAAAAGTTGGTATGATTTTTCAAAAACCTACACCATTTCCAATGAGTATATTTGATAATGTAGCATATGGTCTTAAGATTGCAGGCGTTAAAGACAAAGCCAAACTAGCACAAAAAGTTGAAGAAGCACTAAAGGGAAGTGCACTATGGAACGAAGTTAAAGATAGATTAAACGAATCTGCAATGGGCCTAAGTGGTGGACAACAACAAAGACTTTGTATTGCAAGAGCAGTTGCTGTTAAGCCAGATCTTTTGCTTTTTGATGAGCCTACTTCAGCACTTGACCCTATAAGTACAGGGGCCATTGAGGAGCTTTTAGTAGAACTTAAAAAAGATATTAGCATTGCTATTGTTACCCACAACATGCAACAAGCAAGCCGTATTAGTGACTATACTGCATTTATGTACCTAGGTGATTTAGTTGAGTTTGATAAAACAGAAACTATCTTCTTAAATCCAAGCCAAAAACAGACAGAAGACTACATAACAGGGAGATTCGGATGATAAAAAATTATGATAAAGAGCTACAAAGTGTAAAAGAAGCTATACTTGAGCTCTCAGGTGGACTACTAAAAGCAAATGAGTTGATTTTAAATGCTATAAAAACATGTGACAAGAAAGAGTTTAGCAATGCTAAATCACACATAAAAAACATAAGCAATAAAACTAATGATATAGATAACAGTATTATAAAACTTCTTGCACTTTATGCTCCAGAGGCAAGAGATTTAAGACAGGTGGTAAGCTACTTAAAGATTACAACAGAACTACAAAGAGCATCAACAAATACTAGAAGCTTTATAAGAGGTTTTATTGATGTATGTGAAGATGTAGATATAAATACAATCAATGAGTATGCAATACCTCTTCAAAATTCAACCATTAGAGCCTTAAAAATTATGAATGATATGATAAATATTGATGATCAAGATGAACTACAAGACTGTTTTAATGATGTTCTTATAGAGGAAAATAAAACAGATGATCTATATGAACTTTTAGAAAAAAATATCCTTAACAGTGCTAAAAAATCAGATGACTTTGAAAAAATTCATAGAATACTAAGAGCCTTTAGAAAAAGTGCTAAAATCGCAGATAGAACTATTAGTATTGCTAACTTACTTGTCTATATTAAGGTTGGTGGAACTTTGCAAAAGGTATAATTAAACATGTATACCATTTTAATAGTTGAAGATGAAGAAGATATATTAGACCTGTTAGAGTATACTCTAAGCAGTGATGGACATGAGTGTATTTGCTGTTTAGATACTCTACATGTAGACAAAATTTTAGATGAAGAAAAGATTGATCTTATCTTGATGGACAGAAATCTTCCCTCTGGAGAAGGGTCCATCTTTATCAAAGAGATTCGTAAAAAAGGCTACAATACTCCTGTTATATACTTAAGTGCAAAAGATAGTTCTCAAAACATACTTGAAGGTTTTGATAGGGGTGGTGATGACTATATAACTAAACCTTTTGACACACTTGAGCTTAAAGCTAGAGTTAAGGCTCTATTGAAGAGAGTAAACAAGACTCAAGATGTAATAAAATATAGAGATATTACATATCATCAAATCAACAAAGCATTTTTTATAGATGGTATCGAAGTTAAACTAACCTCTCTCGAAAAAAAACTTCTAGCTATTTTTATAAAAAACCAAAACATACTACTTAGCCGAGACACTCTTCTACAAGAGGTGTGGGGAAATAGTTATGACAAACAATCTAAAACAGTTAATGTAGCAATAAAAAGATTAAAAGAGAAAATAGACCCAAGTGGCAAAAAAGAGTATATAAAAACTATTAGAGGTGAAGGCTATATGTTATGCATAACCTAAATCAAGCTAGAGTATCAGCTTAAATATGCTAAAACTCCACCAAATATACTTTAGAAAGTTTATTGTACTATTTGTACTGCTATTTGTTGTACTAGGGAGTATAATATATATTTGGCTTAAAGATATATATATACAACAAACAAATAATTCTCTACTACAAAATATAAATATTTTCTCTTTACAAATTGATAAAACTAAAAACCTTGATCTACTTGTAAAAAAAATTAAAAATCTTAACCATATTAGAGTAACTATTATTGATAAAGAGGGAAAAGTTCTTGCAGAATCTGACAAAGATAAAAACAGTATGGACAACCATAAATATAGACCTGAAATCATGGAAGCGAAAGACAACCCCTTTGGTCAGGTAATTAGACACTCTAAAACAGTAGATAAAGAACTCCTATATGTTGCTAAAATGTTTAAGTTTAATAAACAAAATATCTACATAAGAATGGCAAAAGAGATTGGTGAAATTAATGAAAAGCTAATTTCTCTAGCTCTAAAAGTTATAATTGCTCTAGTAGTTTTTCTTGCAATTGCTTTTTATATAGCATATAAAATTAGCGTAAAACTTGAAAATGAAACGAAAAGAATTCTGAAATTTTTACTTGATTTAACCAAAAAGAAAAAAGACTCGTTTATTAAATCTGATTTTTCTCAAGAGTTTTCGCAAATAACATCACTTTTAACAAAAATAGCAAGAATTTTAATAAAACAAGATAGACAAAAAGCAAAATATACCTTGAAATTAAAAAAAGCAAACTCACAAAAAGATGATATAATCTCAGCTATCTCTCACGAGTTTAAAAACCCTATCTCTGTCATCAATGGATACTCCCAAACTCTTTTGGATGATAAAAATATAAATCCAAATATACAAGAAAAATTCCTAAAAAAAATACATAACAATGGAGAAAAATTATCTTTGCTTATAGACAAATTAAGACTCTCTGTTAGGCTTGATGAAAAAAAATTATCTCCAACTTTTAGCTCTGTAAACCTTACAAAACTTGTTACTCAAAACATAGAGGACTTTAAGCAAAATTTCAAACATAGAAACATTATATTTCAAAACACGGATGAAGTAACCATTCAAGCAGACCATACACTTATGGAAGTTGCAATATCAAATCTTATTGAAAATGGGCTAAAATACTCTGAAGATGACCTCTATATTGAATTAACTCCTAGATACATTAGCATCCAAGATAGTGGTATAGGTATAAATAAAAAAGAGTTAGAAAAAATAACTACAAAGTTTTATAGAGTTACTAACAATACATGGAACAACTCTCTAGGTCTTGGACTTTCTATCGTCTCAAACATACTTAAACTTCATAATTTTGAGTTAAAAATAAAAAGTGAAGAAAATAGCGGTTCAACTTTTAGTATATATTTTTCATGAAAATTAGCGTCATCATACCCACATATAACCGTGCTAGATTTGTACTAAAAGCCATAAAAAGTATACAAAATCAATCTCTACATGTAGAGCAGATAATCGTCGTTGATGATGGCTCAACTGATGATACCAAAGAGCTACTTCAAAATGAAAATATTCTTTATATTTACCAAAAAAACAGAGGAGTTTCAAGTGCAAGAAATCTAGGGATAAAAAATGCGAAACACGAGTGGATAGCTTTTTTGGACTCTGATGATTTGTGGCACAAAGATAAAATGGAAGAACAAGTAGCTCTACATGTAGACAACCCAAACATAAAAGCCTCTTTTACAGATGAGAGATGGATACGAAACGGAAAAATTGTAAACAAAAAAAAGCATCTTAAAAAAGAGGAACCTACTTTCCTCAACTCACTTAGAACTTGCAAGATAGGGGTTTCTACTTTTTTTGCTCATAAATCTATCTTTGATGAAGTCGGACTTTTTGATGAAAATCTATGTGTATGCGAGGATTATGATTTGTGGTTAAGAATTTTACTAGAGTACCAGATAAAACTTATAGATAAAGAGCTTATAACCAAACAAGCAGGGCATTGTAACCAACTCTCATTTACAACTCCTCTTATAGATTCATATAGAATTAAAGCTTTAAAAAAACATCTTAATAGTAAGTACAAAATAGATGTTATCAAAGAGATAGAATATAAAAGTAAAATTTTACAAAAAAGAGTATAATTCCAAATGGAAACAATAAATATCATATCTATAATCACTATAGCATTTTTAGGCTCTTTTGGACACTGTATTGGTATGTGTGGTGGTATAGTAGTAGCATATAGTAGTGCAAAAATTGATGAAAAAACATCAAGGCGTAGACAAGCTATCTCTCATCTACTATACTCTTTTGGGAGAGTCTCTACTTATGTAGCTATGGGAGTACTGTTTGGCTATCTTGGCTCTGCTTTTGCTTTTGATGGCACTATGAATGGAGTACTCAAGATGGTAGTTGGTGTTGTCATGGTTTTAACAGGTCTTTCTTTAGTAGGACAGATAAAATTTTTGACCATTATAGAACACAGTCTTTCAAATGCCAAATGGTACAAAAAAGTTTTTCAAACTCTCATCAAATCAAAGTCATATGCCAGTTTTTACTCTTTAGGACTCCTAAATGGACTACTACCTTGTGGTTTTGTATACTTTTTTGTAGTCAATGCAGCATCTACTGCAAACCCTCTTCATGGAGCTTTAGTTATGCTAATATTTGGTCTTAGCACCATACCTGCCCTATTCTCACTAGGATTTTTTGTAGGTATCTTAAAAAATACAGACACAAGAGGATTATTTATCAAAATAGCAGCAATAGCTGTTGTAATCTACGGAATATCTGAACTTTTTAAAGGGTATATGCTTTTTATATCTGTGTAAATTTTACATACCGTATATATTATCTTCATTTATATATTAAGTTTAATTTTAATTTAATATTATCTGATATATGATAGTTATGTACCTACATAACTTATCTATAAAGGAACATTATGTACAAAGTGTTAAACAATGAACTTATAAAAGAGTATATAGACCAAACAGATGAGATAAAATCTCTCCTTTTGGAACCCGAGCAGTCAACTGATATATTAGATATCTCAGAGATTGGTGATGGTAATCTTAACTTTGTTTACATAGTAAATGGTCCAAAAAAATCTGTTATATTAAAACAGGCCGTCCCTTATCTTCGGTGTGTAGGTGAAGAACACCCTCTTAGTAGAGAGAGAATGAGCTTTGAAATTGAGGCTTTGAAAATAGAAAAAGAGATATGCCCTAAGTTTGTGCCTGAAATTTTCTATGGCTCTCATGAGATGTCAGTAGTTGTTATGCAAAATCTAAATCAGCATAAGATATTAAGAGGTGAGATGATAGCTGGTGTTCAATTTCCACTTCTTAGTGAACATATGTCTACATTTTTAGCTGATACTCTTTTTTATACATCAGACTTTTACTTAGGTGGTGAGAAGAAAAAGCAAAGTGTTAAGAAGTTTATAAACATAGAACTTTGCAAAATAACTGAAGATTTTATATTTACACACCCATATGAAGATAACCCAACCAACGAGTATAATCCAAAACTAGATATAAGTATAGTAAAAAGTTTTAGGCAAAATAGAGCTATAAAAGTAGCTATATTAGAGATGAAACACAAATTTATGACTAAATCACAATCACTACTTCACGGTGATTTACATAGTGGAAGTATCATGCTAAATCAAAATGAAACTTATGTTATAGACCCCGAATTTGCATTTTATGGTCCTATTGGATTTGATGTTGGTATTTATATTGCAAATCTAATCATGTCTTACTTCTCCAAAGATGATAAAACATATAAAAAGTACATAGTAACAAATATAAAAGATACATGGCAGATGTTTGCAACTAAATTCAAATCAAATATGCTAACTCATGAGAAAAAACAAAAATCTCTGCAATTTGACTATCCAAATGGAATGTCCGACTTCGAATACTTTGTTGATAAATTTATAGCAGATATATTTAAAGATACTGTAGGCTTTGCATCTTGTGAGATGTTTAGAAGAACTGTAGGACTTGCAAAAGTTGCAGATATAGCAGATATAAAAGACTTAGAAAAAAGAGCAAAAATAGAGAAAAAAGTTCTCGAAGCTGCATCAGAGCTCATAGTATCAAATTTTACATCTATAGATGAAGTTATAAACTTAATAAAAATAAAAAATGAGCACTAATGCAGAGAAAACCACTCATAAGAGCAGTCAATATAAGCAAAACATTTGGAGCAACCAAAGCCCTAAGTGATGTGAGTTTTGAGTTTTTTAGCTCAGAGATTTTCTCACTAGTTGGTGCTAATGGTGCTGGTAAATCAACCTTTATCAAGATTTTATGCGGATACTATCCTGACTATGATGGGGAGATATATATAGATGATAAACTTGTACATTTCAACTCTCCAAGAGATGCTTATGAAGCAGGTATACAAGTAGTTCATCAAAGTATTGAACAAGGCATAGTCCAAAACATGAGTGTAGCAGAAAATCTAGCTTTAGAGCAGATTGTATCTCCAGAAGCCAATTTTGTATATAATCAAAAAAATATAGAAAAAGAGGCGATAGAGATAGCAAAAAAGATGGGTATAGAACATCTTGATATGAAACAAAATATACAAGATATAACCCAGAGTGAAAAACAGATGATAACCATAGCAAGAGCACTTGCAAAAAAACCAAAACTCCTCATACTAGACGAGCCGACATCTTCTATATCAGACAAAGAAGCTGAAGTGCTTTTTGAAACACTTTATAGACTTAAGGATGAAGGAGTTTCTATACTATATATATCTCACTATCTTCATGAGATAAAAAGAATATCTGATAGAGTTGGGGTTATAAGAGATGGAAAATTTGGTGGACTTCTTCAAAAACCACTTCATGTTTCAAAAATAGTAAATGCCATGGTAGGTGATATAGAGACTTCTATACCAAGTGATTATGACTATGACAGTAAAGATAAAAAAGTAGTATTAGAGCTCAAAAACTTAGTAATAGACAGAAGTAGTAATCCAATAAATATAAAACTTTATGAAGGTGAAATTGCAGGACTTATTGGTCTTATAGGTGCAGGAAAAACTGAACTAGCCGAAACTCTTTTTGGCATAAGAGTACCAATTAGTGGTGAGATTATAGTAAATGGAGAAAGTATAGATATAAAAAACATATCTCATGCCATAAAGAGTGGTATACACATGGTACCAGAAAACAGAGCAGTAAATGCAATTCTCCCTGATGAGTCCATAAAAAACAATATAACGCTACCATTTTTAGACTATTTTTCAAAAAAAGCAATCTTAAAGAAGGAAGCAGAGATAGATAATGCAAACAGAATGATAAACAGCATGGGCATAAAATGCGAAAACTATCTCTCAAGCATAGATTCACTCTCAGGTGGCAATCAGCAAAAAGTAGTAGTTGCAAGATGGCTTTTGATGAAGCATAACATTGTCATACTTGACGAGCCTTTTCAAGGTGTTGATATCAAATCAAGAAAAGATATAAATGCATATCTTAGAGAGAGTACTAAAGATAGTTGCGTCCTGCTCATCTCAAGTGATATAGACGAACTTATGGATGTAACAGATAAAATTATAGTGATGAACAAAGGTAGAATTCTACATCAAGAAAAGACTTCACAAATAGATAGAGATAAACTTCTTGGCTTAATAACTCAAGAATAAAAAAGGATTTTGATTGGAAAAATTTATAGCATTTGCCATAAAATACGGTTTTTTGATAGTAATGGCGGGTTCATTTTTGGGTTTTGGACTACTTGAGAGCTCTTTTTGGAGTTGGTCAAATATGTTCTCAATTCTTCTTAGTGTAACCATAGTGGGCATACTTGCAATTGGAGTTACTTTTACTCTTATAGTTGATGGTTTTGACCTTTCTATTGGCTCGACTGCAGCTATCTGTGTTATGGTCTCTTCATATGTTATGGTTGTGCTAAATCTAAACTATATGTATGCAATCATATTTGCTCTACTTGCCGGTTTTTCTATAGGTCTTGTCAACGGACTTCTTATAGTAAAAGCAAAAATTCCAGATCTTCTAGCAACGCTAGGAATGATGTTTCTAATTCAAGGACTTCAACTAATCCCTTCAGCTGGTATGTCTATAGGGACAGGAATGATGTTAGCAGATGGAACAGAAGCTGAGGGAGAGTTCGCAGAAAAATTCTTATTCTTAGGACAAGGACGACTTTTTGACCTTATACCAATCCCTGTTATAGCTTTTGCTCTATTAGCAATAGTTGCCTACTTTATACTTCAGTATACAAAGTGGGGAAGAATTCTATATGCCATAGGAGGAAATGAAAAGGCAGTAAAACTTGCGGGGGTAAATGTAGAAAGATATAAGATTGCAGCTTATGTTATCTCTGGTACGATTGCTTCACTAGGTGGCATACTTCTTGCAGCAAGAATAGGAAGAGGAGATGTTACAAGTGGAGGTGGACTTCTTTTGGATGCAGTTGCAGCAGCACTTATAGGTTTTGCAGTTTTAGGTGTTAAAAAGCCAAACGCATTTGGTACAGTAGTTGGAGTTATATTTATAGGTATGCTATTAAATGGGCTAACAATGCTATCACTTCCATACTATACACAAGATTTTATCAAAGGATTAGTTCTAGTTGCAGCTCTCATATTTACATTTGGGCTATCAAAATCAGAGATATAAAATAAATCAAATCAAAAGGAGATTAGATGAAGTTAAAGTTATTAGTTGTATGTTCAATCGTATTGGGCATGTTTTTTGGTGCAAACACAGCGTTAGCAAAAGGTTTAAAGGGGGCTCCTGCTCCATTTGATGGTTCAAAAAAAGTTCATATCGCACTGATAAGACAGATGACTGAGGGTGAGTTTATGCAGACTTATAGAGCTGGAGCTCAAATCCAAGCTGATTTGATGGGCATAAAGCTTACTGTTTTTGGTAAGAGCATGGATAACCAAGCACAAGCAAGTTTTGTCTACCAAGCAATCAATATGGGAGTTGATGGAATCATTATAGATCATGGACTAAGTGAAACTATGACTAAACCAGCAGCTGATGCAGTTAAAGCGGGTATACCGGTTGTGGCATTTGATGTTGATCTTAAAAATCCAGCTATTACTCAAATAGCGCAAGATGATGAGCTTTTAGGAATGATGGCACTTAAGGCAATGGTAAAAGATTTTAATGGAAAGGCAAATGTTGGCTATGTAAATATTGCAGGAATTTTACCACTAGATAAAAGAGATAGAAGTTGGAAAAAAATCAAAAAAGAGTACCCAGGAATCAAAGAAATTGTAAAAACAGGAACTCTTGAATCTCCTATTTCCTCAAAAAATGCCGATCAAGTTAAAGCTGTTTTAAGAGCAAATCCAAGTATAAATGCATTTTTTGCTCCATATGATGAATTAGGAAAGGGTGTGGTTTTAGCACTTAGAGAATTAAGAATGCAAGACAAAGCTAAGGTATACACTGCAGATATATCAACTCAAGACATAAGAGAGATGATAAAAAAAGATAGCCCATGGGCTGCAACAGCTGCAACAAATCCAGCAGCAATAGGTGCTGTTTCAGTAAGAGCAATAGCACTTAAAGTGGCAAAAATTGACATACCAAAAGATATACTAATTCCACCTATGCTTTTTACAGCTGAAGATTTAAAAGCAAAAAACATCAAAAACATGAAACAACTTAGAGCTAAATTCCCTGAGTTTAATAGTGTTGATGTACTAACATATCCTTGGATTCCTATGGATACCAAAGGACTATTTTAAAGATGGATGCAAATGCTGAAAAACTTTTAGATGCTATACCTAAGGCTCTATATTTTGATGATAAAGATAGATTTTTTATCTTAGACCAAACAAAACTTCCTACTCAAAGTATTTTTGAGGAGCAAAAAAGCTTAGAGCAAGTTTATGAGTCTATATACTTCTTAAAAGTAAGAGGTGCACCTGCTATAGGAATTGCAGGTGCCTATGGACTTGTTATTAGTTTAAAAGATTCAACACATCTAAGTTTAGACGAATTTTTAAAACTTACATATAAAAATGCAGAGTATCTAAATAGTTCTAGACCAACTGCTGTTAACCTCAGTTGGGCTCTTAAAAAGCTCTCCTTAGTAGCTACAAATTTTCCAAAAGATGGAACTTCAAAAGAGCTTTACAATCTACTAAAAACTGAGGCAATTGCTATTCACAATAGTGATATAGCTACATGTAGAGCTATAGGAGAGTATGGCTCAAAACTCATAGGTAAAGGTGATGGTGTTCTTACACTATGTAATGCGGGAGCACTTGCGACTGGTGGCATTGGTACTGCTTTAGCCCCAATGTATGTTGCATGGAGCAGTGGTTTAAGATTTAGTGCTTATTCAAGTGAGACAAGACCTCTCTTGCAGGGTGCTAGAATCACATGTTGGGAACTTAACAAATTTGGCATTGATACAACCATGATAGCTGATAGTGTATCATCTTATCTTATGAGTTTAGGAAGAGTAAATCTGATTATTGTTGGAGCTGATAGAGTTGCAAACAATGGAGATGCTGCGAACAAAATAGGCACATCATCTCTAGCTATAAATGCCGCTCACTATGGAGTGCCATTTTATATAGCATGTCCATACTCAACTATAGATACCGCCTCAAAAAGTGGAGATGACATAGTTGTTGAGGAGAGGGGATCTGAGGAGCTTATATATATAAAAGGTCAGCAAATTGCCCCTAAAGACATAAAAGTTTTCAATCCTGCATTTGATGTTACAGACCACTCAATGATAGCTGGATTTATAACAGAAAAAGGTATAATACGACCACCATATGACTTTTCAAGGTCATAGTTCATACAAAAGGAGTTTTATTGGATTTATCAAACTACAATATAGATAAAAAGTCTAAAACTCCTTTATACTTTCAAGTAGAAGAAGTTATAAGCAGTATGCTCTCTAAAGAGCCTTATAGCTTGGGAGAAAAACTACCAAATGAGTTGGAAATATCTAAAAAACTAAATATTAGTAGAAATACGGTAAGAAAGGCCATGTATGGCTTGATAAACAAAAATCTAATAATAAGAAAAAAAAATCGTGGCACATTTAAAAATATAGATAACAAACAGATCAAAGCAGAGCTAAATAATTGGCATAGCTTTAACGAAGATATGAAGCAAAAAAACAGAGAATACAAAAACTTCATGTATAAGACCTCTACATGTAGAGCTCCTTTAGAGACTATGCAAAAGCTAGATTTAGATCCAAATCAAAAAGTAATTAAACTCGCTAGGGTTAAAGGATACTTAGAGCCTGAGCTCTATGTTGAGAGTTACTTTCATCCAGATTTAAATCTTACAGAGAGTGATCTAAAAAGTAAAACTATCATGAAACTATACTACTTTTTAGAGAAAAAACTAGATATAGAAATAGTGCTCTCTCAAGAAGAGATTTTAGCAGAAATGCCCTCAGATACGATAAAAAAATATCTGCATATAAAAGATAACAGAACCCCTGTTATCATCAGAAAAATGTTAGTATACGATAAGAACCATAGAAAAATAGCACATAGTATTGGATACTATCTATCCAATAGGTTTGTTTTCAATTTAAATATAAGTAGGTAATACCCATGAGTGAATTAAGTATTAGAAAAGAGATTATAGAGACTTGTTTAAAGATGGAAAGTTTAGGCATAAACCAAGGTACATCTGGTAACATAAGTCATAGGCATAAAGACGGAATTCTTATAACTCCAAGTGGAGTTTCATACGATATTTTAAAACCAAAAGATATAGTTTTTGTTCCATTTTCATCTAAAAAAGATTGGGTGGGAGAGTATCCTCCATCATCTGAGTTAGACTTTCACTTTGATATCTTAAAAGCAAAACCAGAGATAGACTGTGTTCTTCATAACCACTCAACTTATGCTACTTCGATGGCAATATGCAACCAAGATATACCAGCCCATCACTATATGGTAGCAGTTGGAGGAGGACATAAGATTCCATGTGCTCCATATGCTACATTTGGTACAGCTCAATTATCTAAAAATGTTATCAAAACTCTCAATGGATACAATGCATGCTTACTTGCAAACCACGGAGTAGTAACTGTTGCAAATAGTCTAAAAAAAGCACTTTGGCTTGCAGTAGAAGTTGAAAACTTAGCAAAACAGTACATCATGGCAAAGCAAATTGGAGAACCCACTATCCTTTCAGGCAAAGAGATGGACAAAATCGTTGAGGCATTCAAATCATACGGTCTAAAAAAATAAAAGCACTAGAACTATACTGTGGTATAGGTGGTTTTGCAAAGTCTTGCGAAGATTTGGACATTGATGTTGTAGGAGCATATGATCAAAATGATGCAGCCTTACAAACTTACAATGCAAATTTTGAACATAAAGCTACAAAATTTAATCTTGAAAAATTCAGTCACTCTCAACTTGAAGATATAGACTTTTTGTGGATGTCACCACCATGCCAGCCCTACACTAGCAAAGGTAATCAAAAAGAGCTAAAAGATTCAAGAACAAACAGCTTTAAAAATATACTAAAAGCAGTATCTATAAACCCTCCTTTGCATATAGGGGTTGAAAATGTAGAGGGGTTTAAAAACTCAAGCGGAAGAGACTTATTAGTAAAAACTCTTAAAAACTATGGGTACAATATAAGCGAAATTCTTCTATGTCCAAGTGAGCTTGGTATTCCAAACAGGCGTATGAGATACTATCTTGTAGCATCTCTAAAGTTACTAAAACCTATAAAATTAAGCTCTACATGTAGAGCTTTAAAAGAGTTCATAAGCGAGCCTAAAACTCCTTTTTTAATCCCTAAAGATAAACTAGAAAAATATAGAGATGGATTTAGAATCATAGATATAAAAAAAGAAAATACCTACTCAACTTGCTTCACCTCATCATACTCAAAAGCATGGATGCACTCTGGAGCATATCTTGTATGTAAAGATGGTATAAGACTTTTTGAGCCAGAAGAAATAGCTCATATAATGGGATTTGGAAATAATTTTATATTTCCAAATGAGCTTACAAAACGACAATCTTATAAGCTCATTGGAAATTCCTTAAGTGTATATGCACTTAAATCAGTATTGACTCAATTTACTTTTGAGAGTTAAATCTTGAGAAATACTCTTGAGAGTGTTTACATACAGGGCATACTTTTGGAGCTTTTTTTCCATAGTGAATATGTCCACAAACTTCACATATCCAAGCTTCATCACCATTTTCACTAACGAATTCTTCGCCATTTTCAAGTCTTTTTAGAAGTGCTTTATACATATTTTCATGCTCAACTTCTATCTTACCGATTCCCTTAAAAAGTGTCGCTGCATCTTTGTATCCCTCTGCTTTTGCAATTGCTTCAAAATCTGGGTACATTGTAGTGTTTTCATAACTTTCACCTGCTACTGCATCTTTTAAGTTTGCTATAGTATCTCCAAAACCATCTTCAAGTCCACCGAAAAGTTTATTTTTTAGTTTTAACTCTAATTTTGCATGAGTTTTTTCATTGTTAGCTGCTCTTTGAAAGTGCTCTGCAATATCACGAAATCCCTCTTTTTGTGCTACTTTTGCGTAGTACTCATACTTGTTTCTCGCTTGTGACTCTCCTGCAAATGCTTTTGCAAGATTTACCTCTGTAAGATTTTCAGTGATACACTCCATATCCTGTCCACAGCAACTCAGTGTTCCTGCTCCTACATTTTGCACCTCTACTATATTTCCACATTTGCTACATTTGTAACTCTCATACTGACGCATATTTGCTCCTTATTTTGATTTGAAGAATTATAGCATAAATAATAATAATTTGTCAATAGGAATTTTTATGATTTAGATTTATGAGCAAAAAAAAAGGTGTCCGAAGCGGGCAACTCGGACACCTATTAGGTTCTATCTACAAAAAGGAGGTTTTTGTTTTGGTAATGAAAGTATATACTCTTTAGCTAAACAAAATCCCAACCAACTATTAATAGAAAATTAATGTACCTTATTCAAAAGCCTAAAATATGGTACAATACTAAAAAATAAGGATTTCATATGTATTGTAAAAAAAGTGATGAATTTGAAAAAAATAGTGTACCAAAAACTCAAAAAGCCCAAATTTCAGTTTTAACACCTAGTGATGATAAAGACTTTATAGTAAGAAAAATTCTAATTCAAGCAGGTGGAAGTATGCCAAACCATACAAACGAAATTCAACACCAACAGTATGTTTTAGATGGTGAAGCAAAAGTTGTGGTTGGTAACAATGAGTATCATGCCCAAAAAGGTGATTTTATCTATATTCCTGCTGGTATCAACCACTATTATGAGGCTTGTTATGGTAGTGACTATGAGTTTTTGTGTATGATTACTACAAAAGAAGACTGTATAAAGATGCTCTAAAGAGCCTCTTTATACTTTTCCCAGCCTTTAGCCCTAAGATCACAAGCAGGACACTCACCACACCCATAGCCCCACTCATTTTTACTGTTATGGTCACCATTATAACAAGTATGAGACTCTTCTATAACAATATCTAACACTCCCTCTTCTTCACTCATCTTAAATGTTTCTGCTTTTGTTAAATGAATAAGGGGATAATGAAACTTTATATTTGATTCGCTTCCTAAATTTAAAGAGAGCTCTAATGCCTCTATAAAGTTTTGACGACAATCAGGATAACCAGAGTAGTCAGTCTGATTGATACCTACTATGATGTTTTCTATGCCAAGTTTTTGAGCATAGGCGTGGGCTAAAGTAAAAAATATAGCATTACGATTTGGAACAAAAGACGCAGGAAGATTTGGCTTGGACCTATGTGCACTCGAGATATCTAGACTTCCATCTATAAGTGCTGAGTCATTTAACTGTGAAAATGCATTTATGTTTAAAACAAAATTATTTACATCTAAAGCATTGGCTATCTTTTTTGCCTGATAAATCTCTACTCTATGCTTCTGCCCATAATCAAATGTTAAAGTCTCTACATCTTCAAAACGATTTTTTGCCCAACCAAGACAAGTCGTACTATCTTGTCCCCCACTAAAAACTATAAGTGCTGAACTTTTCACTACTCTACTCCTAAATATTTATGTAACTGTACACTCAACCTAAGGTGAGGGTACTTTTTCACTAACTCTATACAAAAATCTGTATTTTTTTTGTTCACTCTATCTTTAAAGTTAATAGGCTGGATATATATAGTTTTTTTAGTTTTTAAGTTCAAAATCTTTTCTATCTTACTATCAACTCCTACTACAAACTTGTACTCACTAAAACCCTCTACATGTAGAGCATCCCAATCCTTTGGTGAGTATGTGATATGGTCTGCATTTTTTATATTTGCTAGTCTGTAGCCATTGGTTTCTACTGCAACATGGTAGCCCTCTACATGTAGAGCATCTATAAAATCATTAATGTTATTGAGACTAGGCTCTCCACCTGTTATGACAATATACTTTGTAGGAAATTTTAAAATCTTTTCAACAACTTCTTTAGATGTAAAGCTCTCATAACTTCCTTTATGTAGAGGTTCATCACACCAACTACAATCTAAATTGCATCCATGGAGTCTAACAAAAACACAAGGACAGCCACTAAAACTGCCCTCTCCTTGAATGGAGTAAAATATCTCAACTACTCTTAACACATAAGTACCTTTAACTAAATATGTGGTATAATAACATAAAATTGACAAGGAGATTATTATGAATGTAAATAGTTACATATTTCAGTCACCTTATAGTAGTCAAATTCAAATTGGAAGACCTGATACCACTGCAACTAAAAGCACTACTGCAGAAGTTTCATCTAAAAGTGGTCAAACTCAAGCTAAAGATATACCCTCTTTTGATAATACAAAAACACAAAAAACTAATGAGAGTGTAAAAGAGACTCTAACAAGTAACTCAACTCTTGATATGTACGCTTAACCTATGAAGTGGGAAATCTCAAAACAGTTTGACTTTTGTTATGGTCATAGAGTATGGTCACAAACTCTTGATGTTGAATTTTCTATGGATAGTTGCTTAGCATGTCGCCATCTTCACGGTCACCAAGGAAGACTTATAGTCTATCTTGCAAGTGATAAGCTGATTGATGGTATGGTTACGGACTTTCACCACCTAAACTGGTTCAAGCACTTTTTAGATTCTACACTAGACCATAAGTTTATCATCGATATCAATGACCCACTTTTTGAGACATTGTTGCCTGATTATGCAGATAAACAAAATCTAATTGCATGTAAAGATGATTTCAAAAGACCAGATTTAGAGATACTAAAGGGAAAGCCTGAACATCTCTATGAGATGTATGAAGGTTATATTATAGTTGATTTTGTACCGACTAGTGAGAACATATCGACATGGCTTATGAGAATTGTCGCTAAAAAGATGGCTAAGATAGATGTAAGAGTCTCAAAGATTGAGTTCTTTGAAACTCCTAAAAGCCGCAGTATTGTCTATAGCTAAAACTTTATAGTTCTTCTTATAAGAACCATATTTTTCATCACTCTTCCATAGTAGGGTCGGTTGTAGTTTCCGCCATTGTACCTACTAACTGTTCTAAAGTAGTTATGTTTTGTATACTCATTTAGCCATACTATGTATCTTACTGCCATTGTTGCATTAAATCTGTCATCACCAAGAAGTTTGTTGACAAGTTGTACATCACTCATCTGTTGTACCTCTTTCCATTCTAGCTTATTTGCTAAAAACCTTGCTGTTGTAAGTCTTACTTGCATAATCCCTAAAGAAGCGTTAAATATATTTGGGTCTTTCCCAATGTCACCTATTTTAAATACTCCTGCACTTGTCTCAGTTAGAGCAATTGCCATGGCAGTATTTTCAAAAGTTTCACCAGTAGAATTTGGGTACGAAAGAGCGACCTCTCGCACTATTTTTAAGATTTCAATCTGTTTGTCAGAAAAAGTAGCTGCATTTAAGCTACTAAAAAAAAGTCCAAATAGTATAATGCCTCTTAGGAAAGATGATAAAATTTCTTTTTTCATAATCTATCCTAAAAAATAAAAGTTGAGCAGTATACCATAATTATATTAAATTAAAAGTAAATTTTTATATTAAAGGGCACCTCTAAAAACCCTTAATTAATTATCTTTTACTATTATGTTACTTTCTGTCCTATTTATAGATGATTTAGATAAAATAAAATGACTTAAATATACTACAAAAAACACTTGTAAAAGAAGTCCAAACATAGGAATAAGAGATAAAAAGAAGAAAACTAACATCACAACAAGTAACGAAACTCTATTTTCTTGTATAATCTTAGTAGCATCTTGACTTACACCAACAGTACTTAAATCATGCATCATAAGTTGATAAAAAAGATAAAAAAATGGAAGCTGTAAAATCATAAAATTAACAAAAGGTAATAACAAAAATGGTAAAGTACACAAAAACAGAAGTATAAACTTCAAGAAAATCTTAAATAACATCCATATAGATGTAAAAACAGCAGTCTCTTTTCCCTTATCTACCAAAGGATAAGATTTTTTTCTAACACTCTTTACGATAAAAGGTGTCATAAAACCAACCGTAATAACCGCTATAATCAAGGAGAGCAAAACTGTTCCAAGTGTACCAAATAGCACAAATAATGCCATAATAATCCAATGAACTATGGTAAAACTGAGTATGTAGGCTAGTGTAGGATATGCACTTTCATCAATATATGAAAAATCTCCACTACTTGCTCCATTTTGTAAAAGAGTGATTATTTCACTACTTCCATATGCTACAAATCCACCTATTAAAATAACTGGTACTACAAATGGAGCTAATGACATAAAAAGAAATTTTCCTGTAAAAAAATCTTTTACAGCTTTTACAACTATTGTGTCACTCATTTGCTATTGTATGCCTTATTAAGCTCGTTATATAACTCTTTTGCATTAAAATCTTGACTTGCAATGATTTCTAACATCACCTCATTGTCCTCTTTATCTCCCCAAATCTTCTTATATGTTCCCTCTTTATAGCCATTGTCTTGACGAAACTGATTTAGTACATTTTTAGCAATATAAAACTTATAGAGTGTTTGTAAATTTACTCCACACTTTAGAGACATTGAAAAGTAACTCTTTAGAAGTCCATCAAAAAGATCAATACTAGATGATGTAGTCATGTGTATAATCGCCTCGATATCATTAATAACTTCCATAGTATCTGCATTTTCTCTATTGTCTGCCTCTTTAGAAAATCTTTCAAATCCGTGCACATCCACAACATCATTTAAGAGCTTATTAAAACTACCTCTATTGTTTACTTTATAATCTTCCAATAAAAGGCTCATAATAAAGTGCCAAATATCGATTATTTCAATAGTTGCATTTTCCCAATCTGTTGCTTTATCTATATCTTTCCAGTGTTTCCAGTTAAATGAATCTATAAGTTCAGCACTCTCCATGTATATACATCTTTTCCAGTTAATAATACGATCGTTTTTTGTATATCCATTTTCCCAGCCAATTCCATTTGTCTCATCATTTAATTTTTGTTGTAGAGTGAACATCTCTGAAAGGTATTCTATATTATTCATTTATTGTCCTTTTATAAAAGTTTCTATTTTACCATTATTTTTATGTTATACTTATTAAAAAGGTCCAATTTTGTGTTGTAACAGTTTTAGAATTATTTTGATGTTTTTGTTCGCCGCTCTTAGCTTTGTCTTCAACAATTTTATACCCTCAGTACCCGTTTTAGTTTTTTATCTAATATCAATAAATATTTTTACTTTTTTCATATTTTCAATTGATAAGTACCACTCAATAAAAGACAAAAAACGAGTTCCTGAAATGTCCCTTCACTTTTTTAGTCTTGCAGGAGGAATCATTGGAGCACTCTTGTCTATGCTTATTTTTAGACATAAAATTAGAAAAAAAGTCTTTATGTTAGCCCAAATAGTCATTTTGTTACTTTGGATGCTATCGACATACTATGTTTTTACTAACTTTGAAACTATACAAAAAGTAATCAGTTGAAAAAAGTTACTGACTTTATAGGGCAACATCATCTTCTTAGTATCTCTACATGTAGAGATAACGCACCTCACTGCTCAAGCTGTTTTTATGCTTTTGACAACAAAGAATTTGTTTTTGTTATAGCATCTGACAGTTCTACTAAGCATATTCAAGACTTAGAGTCTAATCCAAACTATGCAGCAACCATAGCACTAGAAACAACAGATGTAAGTAAAATCAGAGGAGTACAATTTGGTGGTATTTTTAAAAAAGCAACAACTACACAAAAAGCGATCTATATCAAAACTTTTCCATATGCACTAGCACTAAGCCCAACACT
>Ga0256840_1001564_pt1 | contig 21279 bp, 12 predicted proteins | sample 355202metaG_FD_185969 | JGI IMG/M metagenome (GOLD analysis project Ga0256840, IMG submission 185969) | Hydrothermal vent microbial communities from Mid Atlantic Ridge, Atlantic Ocean - 355-202 | ecosystem: Environmental > Aquatic > Marine > Hydrothermal vents | place: Atlantic Ocean: Mid...
ATCCTATAAAAGTAGGAATGGTGGGCGCTGGATTTATGGCAAAGGGAATTGTGCTGCAAATCCATAAAAGTATCAAAGGCATGGAGGTAGTCGCCATTGCTAACCGAACATTAGCGAATGCAACAAAGGCGTATAGCGAAGCAGATATTACCGAAGTAAATGAAGTGCAGACTGTTGTGCAGTTGGAAGAAAGTGTGGAAAGTGGACAGTTTGCTGTTTCAAATGACCCAAAAATACTATGTGAAGCTAAAGGAATTGATGTAATTATTGAAGTCACTGGTTTTGTGGAGTATAGTGCGCATGTTGCCATCGCAGCCATTGAAAACAAAAAACATATTGTATTGATGAATGCTGAATTGGACGCTACTGTCGGTCCGATGTTGAAAGTATTGGCGGACAAAGCGGGCGTAATTTATACCAATGTAGATGGTGATCAGCCGGGTGTAATCATGAACTTGTATCGATATGTGAAGGGAATTGGGATTAAACCAGTGTTGTGTGGAAACATAAAAGGTTTGCAAGACAGGTATAGAAACCCGACCACGCAAGCGGGATTCGCCAAGCAGTGGGGACAGACACCATCGATGGTTACCTCCTTTGCTGATGGCACAAAAATATCATTTGAGCAAGCCATTGTCGCTAACGGAACAGGAATGGGAGTAGGGAAAAGAGGGATGCATGGCCCAACGGTGGAGCCTGGAACTCCTATTAGAGAATGCATTGATTTGTACCCCAAAGAAGACATGCTGAATGGTGCAGGAATTGTAGATTATATTGTTGGCGCAGATCCAAAAGCTGGTATTTTCGTTATTGGTACGAAGGATGACCCCAAGCAAAAACACTATCTAAAATATTATAAACTAGGTGATGGTCCTTTTTATTGTTTCTATATGCCTGATCATATTTGCCATTTCGAAGTGCATAATACCATTGCTAGAGCGGTGTTGTTTAACGATGCGGTATTGGCACCTTTGGGTAAACCCTACGTGGATGTGGTGGCTGCTGCGAAGATTGATTTGAAGGCAGGGCAAAAAATAGATGGCATTGGTTTTTATATGACCTATGGGCTGTGTGAAAATTCGGACGTCGCCACTAAAGAAAATTTGTTGCCCATGGGTCTGGCGGAAGATTGCGTATTGAAAAGAGACATCCCAAAGGATCAGGTGATTACCTATGATGATGTAATTTTGCCTGAAGGTAGGTTGATTGATAAAATTAGGAAGCAGCAAGTGGAATATTTTTCAGCATGATAGAATAGGAAGATTTAAAAATCTAAGAATATGTTTGAAGGAATTTATAAAGGTAAGAAAGTACTCATTACAGGAGACACAGGTTTCAAAGGTTCATGGCTAGCCATTTGGCTCGATATGCTTGGGGCGGAGGTTTATGGATATGCGCTTCCACCCAAAACAGAAAAAGACAACTATGTGATTTGCAATGTTGACAGCGTTATTTCGCATGAAGATGGAGACATTAGAGACCTTACGCAGCTAACAAGTTATTTCAAGAAAGTAAATCCTGATATTGTATTTCATTTGGCGGCGCAACCTTTGGTGTTGCAGTCATATGATGATCCGATAGAAACCTTTTCTACCAATGTCATGGGAACAGTCAATGTGCTGGAAGCCTTGAAAAGTGTACCAGCTGCAAAAGTGCTGGTCAATGTGACGACAGATAAATGCTATGACAACAAAGAGTGGGTTTGGGGTTACAAAGAATCAGATGCGATGGGAGGGAAAGACCCATACAGTGCCTCAAAAGGTTGTGCAGAATTAGTAACGGCAGCCTACAGAGATAGCTTTTTTGCTAAAGATAAGAATATTGCAAGTGCACGAGCAGGAAATGTGATTGGCGCAGGTGACTGGGCGGATAACAGAATTGTTCCTGATTTTTTCAAGGCAGTGATGTCTGGCGAAAAAATGTCTATCAGAAATCCAGAGGCAACAAGACCATGGCAACATGTATTAGAGCCGCTTTTCGGTTACTTATTATTGGGAAGTAAAATGTTCACATCGAGTGACTATAACAGCGGTTGGAACTTCGGACCGATTCCGTCAGAGCATTATTCAGTAAAAGATTTGATTGATGGTTTTAAGTTGGTTTATGAAGGAGTAGAAATAGATACCCCTGAAGATGAGTTCAAACCCCACGAAGCCAATACACTAAGGCTGGATATTTCAAAAGCGACCACTTACTTGGGCTGGAAGCCAATGCTTACTTTTTCGGAGACTGTAGCATATACGGTGGCAGGTTATAAAGCAGATTTGATGGAGGTTGATATTCTAGCAGCGAGAAAAGAGCAAATTAAACAATTTGAGAAAAAAATCATTGGCTAAAAAATAGTGGAAGAAACCTCAAGCAATATTAATAAGAGTAAAAATGCCCACCTACTTCCCTTGGTGAGTATTGGAATTCCAACGTATAATCGGTCGGCACTATTAAAAAGAGCAGTGGCTACGATCCAAGCGCAGGACTATAAAAATATTGAAATTATAATTTCTGATAACTGTTCGCCAGATGATACCAAGGAAGTAGGACAAAAACTGGCTGCTGAAGATTCAAGAATTCAATATTTTGAGCAAGACGCAGGACTCAATTTTATTTATAACTTTGATTTTGTTTTAAAACAATCCAAGGGAAAATACTTTATGTGGCTGGCAGATGATGATTGGTTGGGGGAGAACATTATCAGTAGGTATGTAGGTTTTTTCGAAAATAACAGTGACTACTCGGTGATATCCGGAGAGATTGTTAACCTGAAAGGGGAGGAGGTAGTATTGGTAGAACCTGATTATACTTTTGAACAAAATAGCCCTTCGAAAAGAGTATTGGAATCTTTTCGGTCCATGCATTACTGCGGCATGTATTATGGTTTGATGCGGAGGGAAATGATTATGAAGATTCCATTGAAAAGAATTATGCTACATGATTGGGTGTGTTTGGGTGGCTTAGCAGCTTTGGGAAAGGTGAAAACATTAGACTTTCCTGCTTACTATAAGCAAAAAGATGGGATGTCTGGTGAGTTTGTAGTGCGGTATGCCAATTTAGTGGGGGCGAAAAAGTTTGAGGCAAATTTTTCTCGATTGAACCTTTCCATGATTGTTTTTTCAGAAATTTTATGGAATGGAAAGACCTATGGTAAGATGGGCTTCTTGAAAAGGATTGTATTGGCTTTTCGGGTAGCATGGACAATCATAGACCGCTATTATGTGCAGCCTGTCATGCAGTCAAAAAGTAAACGCAAAGGATTTGCAAGAAATGTGTCAAGGCCTTTGAAGGATGTAATGAGGGAGACAAGCACGTTTAAGTTTTTCAGAAATATAAAACAGAAAATATCGTGAGTGATAAAATACGAGTATCGATTGTTATCCCTTGCTATAACCATGGCGAGTATATTGAGGAGACGATTGCGAGTGTTGAGCAATATCCTGATGAGTCAGTGTATGAAATTATCATCGTCAATGATGGGTCAACAGATGCTGAGACCATTGAAATATTAAAAAAGCTAGAAGAGAAAGGATATTTTGTGTTGAATCAGGAAAATACTGGACTTGCGGATGCGAGGAATAATGGTATTAAATTGGCAAAAGGTGATTATATTTTACCACTTGACAGCGATAATATGATTCGACCTGATTATATCAAGTACGGTATAGAAATTATGGATAAAAACCCAAAAGTGGGGATGGTATATGGAGACGCGCAGCTTTTTGGAATAAAGGATGGCATCAGAAGGGGAGGTGAATATAATAGAAGGAGACAATTTGTGTGGAATGCTATTGATGCTTGTGCAGTTATTAGAAAATCTGCGCTGGATGAGGTTGGAGGGTACGATAGAAATATGCCTCATATGGGTTATGAAGATTGGAATTTTGTAGTTTCTCTAAATCATGCGGGATGGGAATTAAGGTATGTCAACAAGATATTATATGACTATAGAGTCGGTGAAGAATCAATGTTAACAGATGCTGATGAAAAACGCACAGCCTTATTGAATTATATGAATACGAACAACATTGAATCCTTTAGGGAAGAATATATTGATATGATAAAGCAGATTGATGGTTATACTGAGTTTAAAGAAAGTGTACGACCGCTATTTTCTCAATTAATTAAGAATATCTCGAAAAAAGTTGGTTTCTAGAAACGGGTAAATGAATATTTTACATATAAATACTTCGGATGATGGAGGAGCTGCACAAGCAGCCAAACGTTTGCATTTAGGATTGCTCAGAAAAAATGTCAATTCAGAGTTTTTGTGTTTGATAGAAAACAAAGAAAAGTTTGAAGGTCGAAAAGTCTTTTCTGATGAAAAGCGTAGTGCTGTAGACAGGATTTTGTATAAATTAAAACTAAAAAAAACAAGTAGAGAGAGGAGAAAGGTTATTTTAGAAGGCAGATCTGCGAAGTTTGATATCTTTACCCTACCAGAAAGTGATTATGACATCATGTCAAGTGAAGCATATAAAAATGCAGATATCATTCACCTACATTGGGTTGCTATGTTTTTAGACTACGCCTCTTTTTTTAGAAAGAATAGGAAACCTATTGTTTGGACGTTTCATGATTTGAATGCATTTACTGGCGGATGCCATTATACTAGTCATTGCACGAAGTTTGAATTAGATTGTAATACTTGTCATCAACTAGTAGGAACAAAAAATCAAAATTATTCTAATCAAGTTTTGGTAAAAAAAATTGAAGCGATTAAAAAAATAACCAACCTTAATATTGTTTCCCCTTCTAAGTGGTTATCTGAATTGTCAGAAAGGAGTTCAGTGATGAAGAATCAGAAACATTGTGTGATTCAGAATGGTCTTGACTCTTCTGTTTTTACAATTAAGAACAAGGAGGAAGCAAGGGAACTATTGGGGTTGCCTCAAGATAAAAAGATAATTTTATTTGTTTCGCAATTTTTGACCAGTGAAAGAAAGGGATTTCAGTATTTAGTAGATGCGATAAAATTAATTGAAGATACGGGTATATTTTTGTGCTCGGTTGGTGCAAAAGTAGAAGCAATTGAAGGTGTTAAAGACCACATTAATTTGGGAAGCATTAAGGAGGAAGAAAAAATGAGTTGGGTGTATTCGGCAGCCGATGTTTTTGTTATTCCTTCACTAGAGGATAATTTGCCAAATACCATAGTAGAATCATTAATGTGCGGTACGCCAGTAGTCGGGTTTACTATTGGGGGGATTAAGGAAATGATTGTAAATGGTGTGAATGGTTATCTATGTGAAGAGATAAGTGGAGAATCTCTCATGGAAGGAATTTTAAAAACATTAAATAAAAAGAGTAAATTTGAGCGTGAAGAAGTAAGAGCACATGCATCTAAAAAGTATGATATTAATATAATGTCTCAGAGGTATTTGGAGTTGTATAAGGATATATTAAAGAAAAATAATTTATAAAAAGACAAATAATTTTTAGAACAATAGAAAATTATGAAAGTAGCATTAATAACAGGAATAACAGGGCAGGATGGTGCTTATCTAGCAGAATTCCTTTTGAAGAAAGGGTATGAAGTACATGGTATCAAACGAAGAAGTTCGCTATTCAATACAGATAGAATAGACCATTTATACCAAGACAGCCACGAAAAAGATATAAAATTCAAGTTGCATTACGGTGATTTGACTGACTCCACAAATATCATCAGAATTGTACAAGAGGTACAGCCTGATGAGATTTATAATTTAGGAGCCATGTCGCATGTACAGGTGAGTTTTGACAGCCCTGAATATACCGCCAATGTAGATGGCTTGGGTACATTAAGAATTTTGGAAGCAGTCAGAATATTAGGATTGATAGAAAAAACAAAAATTTACCAGGCCTCTACTTCTGAGCTTTACGGCTTGGTGCAAGAAGTGCCCCAATCAGAAAACACTCCTTTTTATCCAAGGTCTCCGTATGCGGTGGCTAAAATTTATGGCTACTGGATTACGGTAAATTATAGAGAGGCGTATAATATGTTTGCGACCAACGGCATTTTGTTTAACCATGAATCACCTGTACGAGGAGAGACTTTTGTAACTCGTAAGATTACTAGAGCAGCAGCAAGAATTGCACTTGGACTACAAGACAAATTCTATCTCGGTAACCTGGATGCACAACGAGATTGGGGACATGCTAAAGATTTTGTGGAGGCAATGTGGCTGATTTTACAGCAAGATAAACCGGAAGATTATGTAATTGCTACTGGTGTAACTACTAGAATAAGAGATTTTGTAAGAATGACTTTTGCAGAATTAGGAATTGAATTATCTTTTGAAGGAGAAGGAGTGAAGGAGATAGCAAAAATAGCAAAGTGCACGAATGATGAATTCCAACTCACTATTGGCAAGGAGATTTTAGCGATTGATAAAAAATATTTCCGTCCGACGGAGGTTGATTTATTGATTGGTGATCCTACCAAGTCAAAAGAAAAATTAGGATGGAAACCAAAGTATGATTTGGCAGCCATGGTCAAGGAAATGGTATTGTCAGACTTGAAATTGTTTAAAAAAGATGAATACCTTAAAAAAGGAGGTCATCAGATTTTGAATTATTATGAATAGAATATCTAGTGAAAAAAGAAGATAAAATATACATCGCAGGTCATCGAGGAATGGTGGGATCTGCCATCTTGAGAAAACTAAAAAGCGAAGGGTTTGAAAATTTTGTGTTACGAACATCATCAGAATTAGACCTTAGAAATCAGCAAGAAGTAAAACAGTTTTTTGAATCTGAAAAGCCTGATGTTGTGGTATTGGCGGCGGCAAAAGTAGGAGGGATACAAGCAAATAATATTTATCGAGCAGAATTTTTGTATGATAATTTGATGATTCAGAATAACGTAATCCACCAAAGTTACTTGAATGGTGTGAAGAAATTATTGTTTTTGGGGTCTTCTTGTATTTACCCTAAAATGGCCTCTCAGCCACTAAAAGAAGAATATTTACTGACAGGCTTGCTAGAATCCACCAATGAACCATATGCCATTGCTAAGATTTCGGGAATAAAAATGTGCGAAGCATACAGAAGTCAATATGGGTGTAATTTCATCTCGGCGATGCCTACCAATCTTTATGGTCCGAATGATAATTATGACTTGCAAAATTCGCATGTGTTGCCAGCATTACTAAGAAAATTCCACACTGCAAAAGTGGCGCATCAACCTGCTGTAGACATCTGGGGTACTGGTTCTCCGAAACGTGAATTTCTGCATGTAGATGACATGGCAGCGGCATGCTATTTTTTACTGGAAAATTACGATGAAGCGCAATTTGTCAATGTAGGCACTGGTACAGATGTGAGCATCAAGGAATTGGCAATAATGATAAAGTCTATTGTAGGTTATGAAGGTGAGTTAAGATTTGATACCTCAAAACCTGACGGTACTCCTCGTAAATTAATGGATGTGAGTAAGCTGAAAGCAGCGGGGTGGCACTATAATATTAAACTGAAGGATGGTATCAGAAGTGTATATGAAGGGGTGGATTGGGAAAGTATTATATGAGATTTTATCTAAAAAACTGCGATATCATATTATAAATACTACCTTTACGTAAATTATAATCAAAACAATATTACAATGAATAAAGGTACAGTAAAGTTTTTCAACAATGCAAAAGGATTTGGTTTCATTATTGACAGTGAGTCAAACCAAGAATATTTCGTACATGTTTCAGGATTGATTGATGAAATCAATGAAGGTGATACAGTAGAATATGAAGTTACAGAAGGTAAAAAAGGCTTAAACGCTATTAATGTAAAAGTAGCTTAAGCAGCTGAAAATACATAAGAGTTTAATGCTAATCGACCACAATTTTAATTGTGGTCGATTTTTTTTTTTGGGCTTTCCAAAAGTTTAAAACTTTTAGAAAGTTATATGAGTTTATTTCAAATTAGAAAACCTTGTCCTTTGGGCAAGGTAATGTTCTTATGGCTTTGCCTGTTTTAAGACCTAGTAGGTTTTGAAAACCTACTAGGTCTTAATGAATCTTAAATTTTAAATTACGTCATTCACGGCCACTTTTAGGGGCTTTTCAAAGCCACCTTCTAAGAAGGTGCGATTTTCACTTTTCAAGTGCCGCTAGCTTCTCCTTGAACTCATTAGATTTTTCCATGTCTCTAAGACCGAAGTGAATTCCTGCTAATCCTTGTAAGGTGTCCCTGTTCTTCGGGTTCTGCTCGTAAGCTAGCTCCATATATGGGAGTGATTGTTTGAAAAGGTCAATTGACTTATCCTCTAATTGTGCAAATGCTACTAAATCAATTTCATCACTATAATCTACATTATTGATAATGGCAACCGCTTCGTTATAATATATCACCCCTAGATTATAGTTAGCTTTTACGTTTTTGGCATCTTTTGCAATGACATAGTCGTATGCTTTTATAGCTTTATTCAGATTGTCTTTTTTATCGTTATTTTTGTATAACTCCGAATATTTAGATCCCTTTGATAGGTAATAATTTATTTCATACTGTTTCAAGTTGATGCTCGTATCCTTGGCATGAAATAGTGTGTTTTCAAATGAGTTGTAGAACTTCAATGATTGCTTAAATTCCCCTTTTTCAAGTGTTCTAATGGCATCATTATAGTAGGTGGATGCTAAGAACTTGAAATTGCTCTGACAATCTTTCTGATATTTTTCTGTATTGTCAAATGTCAATAATTTTAAGAAGGCATTCACTGATGTGTCTCTTGTTTCAGAAAGTGAGTCAGCAGCAGGATTTTTCTTGTAAATGTCCTTATAAATAAACCCTCTTAAATACCAAGCGGTAGGATCCTTCTTCAATTTTTTGTTTTTAATAGCGATATCAATATTAGATTTAGCCTTATCTAATTCTCCTTTTTCGTAGTATAGTACAGCATCCTGCAATACGCTAGTTTGTGCCTTTGCAACTACCGTCGAAAGTGTTAATAGAATGAGCGATATGAAAATTCTAATATTCATTATTTAATTACTTTTGATAAGGCTAACAATTGACCACTTACCTTCAGTTTATATTTTTGTATGTTTTTAGGGTTGATTTCCATTCTTTGTTTACTCTGAAAGTTGTAAAAATTGATGGCAGCCCCTCTTCTCGCCAACCCCTCACTATCCGTTACAATTAACGTATTTTTACCTTTCAGCTTTGCAATTACTTTAGGTAATTCTTTACTTCTATCACTTACAATATAAAGTATGTGACATTTTCGGATGTCACTAATCGAATTGTACTTAACAATTTTAAAGTTTTGACTTCCTACTTTTTTAGACCGAGCCATTTTAGTCAACTCTTCATAAATGGCAGGGTAATCACCATAAATACCTACCACAAAATCTCCTTCATGCATGGCTACTGGCCATTCTATATATTTAGAGAAGTTGTAAATGAATATTGTTTTGACTTTGGCGTGTGTGTCTACGGCACGCATTATTTTTGGCGTAGCAGCTGATACAATAAACATTAATAATAACATCATGGCTACCCTTCCAGGGAGCTTTATACTTGTTATGATATGCTTAAAAATGTTATTTTTCACTTTCCAATAAACTAATATCCTCTTTGATATAACAGTATTGCAATTCTCGTGCCATTATGGTAAACGGCTATAAAAGCATCTGAAATTCCTGCTTTCACTGCTTTTTTTCTTAATATCTCTGCTTTACGAAGGTCATCAAAATTACCAACCAAGTATTTTGTAAGTCCTTTCACCTGCTCTTTATCAATTTGCCCCAAATTAGCAATATTTTTAAATAAATTAGCTTTTGGCTTAGAATATGCACCAATTTGTACTCTTAAATTTATGTAGTCTGTCAACGCTGTTTGATAGGTGTTATGTAATTCCTCATAATCAGAATAGGTCATGAGCCATTTAATGTTTTTCCGCAAGGCATCATTCTCTTCGCTAGATAAATTTATTCTGGAATTGTCATTTTGGGAATCTAGTGCCAAATGTGACTCGTATGTGTTAAGATCTTTATACAGAAACAAATCTTTATTTTCAGTGCTTGTTCCTTCTTTTATAATTTCACCTTTATTGTTTTCGTAATTTAGGGAAACACTCATGCCTGCATCACTTTCGTCAAGCACAATTTTATAGTCTTTGCTATAGGGTAATGTTTTAAATGTAAAATTACCTTCATCATCTGATATTGCTGTATCTACTACATTTCCTGATGCATCTACTAATAATACTTTTTTGTTGGCAGCAGGTTTGATGCCATCTAGTAAGCTACCTTGGATAGATACATCTTGCTCACTTAGGAATGTGCTTTCTGCAGATTCAAAGGCAAGTGTATTATACCTGAAGAAATCTTTGTTTTCAGTCGAGTTGATGCTCTTTGTCATTTTACCAGTGCTATTTTTGAAATTTATAGCCACACTCATATTACTGTCATCTTCGGCAAGTAAAACATTATACTGTTTATCGGAAGGTAGTTTTTTGAAAGTAAAATCCCCATCGCTATCTGTAATGGCAGTATCAATTATTTTCCCACTATCATCTACTAGGAATACCTTTTTGTTAGCAGCAGGTCTATTGTTGTCTAACAAACTCCCTGAAATTGAAATGTCATCTTCATTCATAAGCATATTTCCTGAAGACTGATATGCCAATGTGTTATACCTGAAGAAGTCTTTGTTTTCTTTCGAATTAATGCTTTCTACAATGTTGCCACCTTTATCTTTGAAGTCTATTAAGACAGTCATATCACTATCCTGTTCGGCTAGCATGACATGGTATTTTATGTCGGTAGGTAGTTTTTTGAATTCAAAACTTCCTTCACTATCTGAAATAGTACTGTCCAAAATTTCTCCATTTTCATCTACAAGCAAAACTTTTTTGTTGGCAACCGCTTGATTGTTTTTAATTAGGCTACCATTAATACTAATATCTTCAAATTCAATCAAATCAGCATAGTCGAATGATCCTTCCAAAAATCTGTAGGTAAAAGGTTCATTAAAGAGCTTGAAGTAAGCATCATTTTCACCAAAGCCTTTAATTTCAGCAACATGATTTGGTAATTTTTTGTAGGTAAATGGTGCTTCAAATTTTAAGGAATATAATTTGTCGCAGCAAGTAGCACTTGAGTCTGTCGAATTTTCGGATCTGTTTGAAGCCAAATATCCTTGTGTGGGGTTCTTTGAAATATAAAAATAGGAATCATCAGCACTACTATTTACTGGCGTGCCAAGGTTGTAAATTTTCCCAACCTTATTTTGTAAGTTCATTTTGACCATAAACACATCAAATTCCCCAAGACCTGCGTGTCCGTTTGAACTAAAGAATAGGTTGCCAGATTTGAAGCCAAAAAATGGTGTGATTTCGTCCTGTGCAGTATTCACAGATTTACCGAGGTTATACGCGTATTTGATATTACCTTCTATGTCGATTTTGGAATACCATAAATCATAGCCACCTTGTCCTCCTGTTTTGTTTGATGAGAAAAATAATATCTCGCCACCTTCTGTGTCAGGGACAACCATGGGATGTTTAGAGGAATATCCTGCACTGTTGATAGGCCCACTAAGTTTTATTGGATTAGACCACGAGTTGCCAGCTTTTCTTTTGCTGTAATAAACTTGGCAGTCATCAGTAGCACCTACGGTTTTGCAAATGGTATAATACAGTTTCTTTTTGTCTGTTGATAGCGATGGACTACCAATGCTCCAATGTTTTGAATCTGCTTTTATGTTGATGATTTGGTTGTCAGAAATACCTGAACCTGTCAACATTCCTTTGAATAGTCGGTTGACATAAATAGTGTCATATTCGCCAGTGAAAGTCTCTAATTTTTCTGTTTTTTGTATGGTTAGTTGTTTTATTCCAGTATAAATAACTGCATTGTCATCATAGTCAATGGTACCAAAAGCCACATTACTGTTTGCTGTGCTCAGTGGTTTAGCTTCTATTGAGCCTGCCTCTGTAAGGATTTTTTTAGCTAGTGTACAAGACGCTATTTCTGTTTTTGCTTGCGCTAATTTTTCCTGTTGATTTGTGGGGTTGTCAATGATGAATTTTTTGAAAGCATCACTAGCGGCATCATATTTCCCATTCGCTTTTAGCATGCTTCCTTTCCAAAAGTCAACCAATGGAAATGCATTACTATTGTTTGGAATAGTACTATAGCTATTGGCTGCTTGCTCATAATACCTCAGATGCCTATAAGATTCTGCCAGTTGGTATTTGGCAAGCGTATCAGCTTCGTTTTCTGCGAGTATTTGATTATAATAATCTACTGCTCCGTAGTATTTTCCTGAGTTGAATAGTTCACTGGCAATACTTTGTTTTTCTTCCAATGTATATTCATTTGTCAGATTTCTAAATCTTTTAATATTTTGCGCATCCAATTGAAATGTACAAAGGATAAAGAAGATAGTGCTTAGTATGTATTTGTTCATCTTCGTTATAATTTTGGGCTAGGATTAGAACGCAATTTAGCATTGTTGCTAATATTTTTTCGGAAAGTATATACCAAACTGATTTCGAATCCTCCGTTTCTGGCGTAATCTTTCAACTCACTTAATATCATGTCATAACTTAATCCTATACTCACATTTTTGAATTCAAAACCAGTGGTGACAATAACAGCGTCTAAGTTTCTCACCCACCCACCAATGGAGAATATTTTATTTTCATATTTTGTAGAAAGGTCATATTCGGCGAAAATACCTGTATTGATGACATTGAAGGAGTTTTGTTGCATGAAAACAAAATTTGGCACTATACTTACTCTTTTGCTTACGCCAAATTTACCACCTGTGTGAAAAACATATCTTCTTGCTAGTTTAGAATCATCATTGGTTAATGATTGGTTTGGCTCGGTAATGTGAAATACTGAACCGCCTGCAAAAACGGTTGATTTTTTACTTAAAAAGGCATACCATAATATTCCTGCTTGAAAATCTATGTTAATAATACTTTCATCTGCATAATCACCACCTTGTGGCAGATCTGGATTATAACCGCTGCCGGAAACCCATTGGTTTTGGGTCGATAAACTGCTCAGCCCTAGATTTGTTTGGTCAATTCCTGCCTGAGCACCGAGAGATATATATTGATTTTGATTGTTGCCTACGGACTTATGATAAGCAAAAGAAAGCATGGATTTTAGATTTTTTAACCCGACACCTGATTCATCATTCATTACAACAAGTCCCACTCCACCAAAATTATTATTTTTATTTTTTTCAAACAATGACATGTCAAACGAAAAAGCATAGGTTTGAAATGGGTCCACAGATGATAAATGATTTCTATAATGAATGCCTGCCCTGATGTTGCCAAATGAAATACCGGTAAGGGCAGGATTGATTGTTAACGGTGAGTTGTAAAATTGTGAAAAATAGGGATCCTGTGCCACAGACTGATGACTCAGCATGGCAATAAGTAGTAGTAATAGTAGTAGTGCTTTTCTCATGTTAATTTTCTTCCTCCCTCTTTATCTTACTAGTTGAATGCTTCCCTTTCTTGTTATTTTTGTACCAGCATATGTTTCAGCAATGACAACATACACATAGGAGTCCATGTTTTGCACCGTGCCGTTATACTTTCCATCCCACCCGATGCTGCCATCTGTTGTAGAAAATATTTCCTTATTGCTTCGGTTATATATTTTGAATACCACATTTTTAATACCAATGGTATTTACTTTAACTATGTTATTGGTACTGCTGTTAGGCTCAAACATTTGTGGTACGAATATTTCAAAATCTTCTTTTACCTCGATGTTGACGCTAGCGTCTGCTGAGCATCCTGCTATATTCGATACCGTTACGACATAGGTGGTTGTTTTTCGAGGTTTTGCAACCGGATTAGGGATGCTTGCATTGTCTAATCCTTCAGCCGGCGACCATGAGTAACCCACACCCCCCGTTGCTAACAAGTCAATGCTTTCACCAATATTGATTGTTGCGTCATCAGTAATGGTTACTATTGGAATTGAAGCAACGTTTACTTTTATTTCTTTGGTCGTACTTCCGCAGGTGCCACCACCATTAATGACCACGGTATAGGTGGTTGAAATGGTAGGAGAGGCTATTGGATTTGCAATATCAGTAGCACTCAGTCCTTGAGATGGAGACCAAACATACGAAGTGCCGCCTCTTGCTATTAATTGTACACTTTCTCCATCACAGATTTGATGTACTGTGTCTTCTACCGCCTTTGGTTCTAATACCTTGATGGTAACTTCGCTTTCCGAAATAGGACATGTGCCATTGCTAATGGTCCATTTCAATACAGAAGTAGAACCGTCTGTTAATCCGCTAACGGTTGAGTTTGTGAGAAACTCATCGGAAAACATAGCAGGGCCGGAAACCACTGTCCATACTCCTGAACCACTTATTGGTGTGTTTCCCGCCAAAACTGTACTTGTTGTTCCATCGCAAAGTGTTTGTGCAGGACCAGCGTCTGATACAGTTGGCGCAGTTTTAGTAGTAATCGTGATGGTTTTAGAATCGATGCCGCAGCCATTATCCTCTGTCCATTTTAGCATTACCGTTGTATTAGGTAGCAGGCTATTTATTTCAGTATTAGGTAGTGTTGCATTTACGATATTTACTGTGCCATTTACAACCTCCCATAAACCCGTACTGCCAGTAGGAAGAACAGCGGCAAGCGTGGTGCTTAAATCAATACAAAGGAATATATCTAATCCTGCATTGGCAATTGGTATGGCAATATTTTCGGTTACTTCAATACTCGCTGAATTAGTGCAAGTAGTGGCATCGTTTGTTACTTGTAGCGTATAGGTACCTGGTTGGTCAGCTGTTGCGGTGATATTATTAGCGACCCCAACTATGTTTCCAGTACTGGTGACCCAATGGTAGGAGTATCCAGCTTGCGCCGTCCCTGTTCCGATGGTGACCGTTGGATTTGAACAATTGATTTCTTGGTCTAATCCAGGATTAACCACTGGTAGTGTTATATTCTCAGTGACGGTTACGCCGTCTGTAGCAAAACACATCGTCGTATTGTTTGTCACTTTCAAGGTATAGGTGCCAGCTTGATCAACGGTAGCGGTGATGTTATTTGTAGCGCCTACAATATTACCTGTACCTGTGGTAGTCCATTCATATGAATAGCCAGCTTGTGCTGTTCCTGTTCCTATGGTAACTGTTGAATTTATACAATTAATTTCTTGGTCTGTTCCTGCATCAGCAGTGGGTAAAGCTATGGCTGCTGTTACAATTACATCATCAGTCGCAAAGCAAGTAGTAGCGTCATTGGTTACTTTCAAGGTATAGGTGCCAGCTTGATCAACGGTAGCGGTGATGTTATTTGTTGCACCTACTAAATTACCTGCCCCTGTGGTAGTCCATTCATAAGAGTACCCTGCTTGCGCAGTTCCAGCACCAATGGTTACAGACGGATTGGTACAATTAATTTCTTGGTCTGTTCCTGCGTCGGCAGTGGGTAAAGTCGTGTTGTCTGTTACAACCATATTTACTGGCAGGCTTATGCATCCTGTAGTTGTGTTGGTTACAAATAAAGTATAGGTTCCGGCTTGATCCACATCCACATTAATTTGGTCATCTACTCCAACAAAATTTCCAGTCACAGTAGTCCATTTATAAGTATGATTGGCAAGTGCTGCACTACTTGTTCCTATGGTCACTGAAGTACTGCTACAATCAATGGTCTTGTCAGTGCCAGCATCAGCGATAGGCAATGTTGCGGTATTGGTCACCGAGACACTATTGGAACTATTACATCCTGAGGCATCAATGGTCACAAGCAACGTATAAGTATCTGCAACAGAGACAATGATTGTAGGAGTATTGCCTATTACGACATTGCTACTATTTTTCCATTCATAGGAATAGCCAGCCTGTGCAACACCTGTACCGATTGTAGCATCTGTATTTGAGCAATCAATGGTCTGTGCTGGGCCAGGATTAGCAATAGGCGTATCATTAAGTATAATTTTTTTAGTATAACTTTTATCGCATTCACCAATTTTTTTCACCGTCCAGGTAAGATCTACTACTACTGGTAATGCCGAACTGTTGGTTATGTTAAATTGCGCATTTACTATATTGTCAATACCAGAAGAAAAGTTAAGGTTAGCCGCGCCAGCTGAAGATACATATGTCCACTTACCGGATTCACCTACACCCAATGGAGGTACACTAGGGGATAATTCAATTAATTCACTTGCTCCGATGGTTGTACACACCTCTTTTTGAGGCAGTCCCACAGCAGTAATGGCAGCTTGCGTGGTGATATCGACTTTAGGCTCACTTTTGCAACCTGTTATATCATGGGTTACTGTCCACAACATGGTCACTATCTGTCCGGCTGGCAGGTTTGAAATAACCATATTGGGGTCGTTTACATTACCGAGGGTTACGCCTACAGTACTTGTCTCTGTCCATACACCTGTTTCATTAACACCAGGAGTGCTTCCTTGCAGCGTATAAGTATCACTACAAATTGTAACGTCAGTTCCCGCATCAGCGACAATGTTATCATGTATGGTTATTTTTTGTGTAAATTCTTTATCACACACTCCTACATCACTGACTGTCCAAGTCAAGTCAACGATGATTGGTAGTGTTGAAATATTGAGGATTTTAAATTGTGCGTTTGGTATATTGTCACTGCCTGCAAATCCCATGACATCGGGGCTGGTGCTGGTATAAGTCCACTTGCCAGTTTCCGTACCAGTTGGCGTAGGGTCACCGGCTAAATCAAAAAGGTAATCAGCACCAATCATTCCACAGTCATCTAGCGCTGGCCCTTCCACAGCAGCCATTGTAGTTGTTTCGGTAATGACCATCTCATCAAAATTTACGCAAGAGGTAACGGTATTTGTGACGGTCCATCGCATGGTGACGACGTCTCCGACATTTAGTCCGGTAAGTACGGCATTTGAAATGGTATCGGCACCTACAAAACTAGGACTACCGCCACTTTCAATCGTCCATAACCCACTTTCATTTGCTCCTAGTGCACTGCCCTGTAAGACAAAACCACCATCGCAATTGGTAACATCAGTGCCGGCATCAACGGTTGGGAGTTCATTTATTGTGATAGATGTTGTGTATTCGCTGGTACAACCTAGTTCATCTACAGTCCATGTCATGTCAATTTCCAGTGGAAATGCTGTAACATTGTTGATGGTTATGTTATTACTAGCAGTATTTACTGGACTACCAAAACCAACCGTTGCTGTACCGTTATTGATTGTTGCCGACCAAGTACCAGGATCTCCACCGTGAAGTAGTGTCGCTTCTGCCGTTGTTGAATAATTACCTCCTATACTTAAACATGAGGTTATTGGGAGATTAATGATATTTTCAGTTTGTACTACAGTAACCGTCTTTGTAGCCGTCGAAGAACAAGATCCGCCATCAGAAATTATCCATGCTAAGTCCAATACGCCTGGAGCGGAAACCTCCATAAGAGTAGTAGGATTACTATCATCCGTAAACGTAGCAGCGGCAGTACTTGAAGGTTCTACCACCCATTTCCCGGTTTCACCTGGGGCTGGGGCATTGCCATCAAGCAGATTAGTATAGGGAAAATTTTGATTGCAATTAGTTTTAATCGCTTCTGTAACGGTTGCAACTGTTAACCCACCGCAACCACTACCAGTGATGGTGATTTCCGCACTGGTTGCACTGCAGGAAGAAGCAGTATTTGTTACTGTCCACGTGAGTTTCACAATGCTTGTACCTGTCAGGTTTGACATTTGCATATCTGGTTTATCCAAGTCATCAAATGTGATGCCTAAGTCATTCTGCGAAACAATAGTCCACAGTCCTGTTTCGTTTGCACCCAAAGCAGCTGCTTGCATGGTGTATGCAGTACCTGTAGCGGTATCATTGCTTCCGGGGTTGGCAGTGGGTAGTTGGTAAATGGCAATAGTTTGTTCAAATTTTGTGTCACAATTTCCTGCCTTACTTACCGTCCATATTAACTTTCCTTTATATGGAAATGTGGTGATATTATAAACCTTAAATTCTGTGTTGGTTTGTGAGTTATCTGCAAAATCAAAACTATCGGCAACACCTGAAGCGTACGTAAATGTCCATGTTCCGGTTTCTCCACCATTGAGCGCAGGCGCATCGCTTAAATTAATAATGGGTGTGTCATTTAGATTGGCACAATCAGTGATTGAAGGACCAACCGTTGTTGTATTTTCATTGACAGTAATGGTTTTACTTATAATTTTATTGCAGGAGCCATTGTCTATTTCCCACCTTACTTCTACTACTTCTGGTAGACTGTTAGTATTGATATTTAATGCTGCATTATATTTGTTTTCGTCGCCTGGTGTGATGGTTGCATTGCCTGAGAAAACGCTCCAGGTACCTGTTTCTCCTCCTTGTGGTTGATTCCCGTCAAGCGTATGTACCAAGGCGGCGCCAACGGTGCTACACAATGTTTCACTTGGAATTGCCACTGATACAACAGGATTCTCATTGATTCTTATCGGAACGTTATATTCATGGGTACAGCCATCTTGATCTACCGACCAGGTAACAACAATATCGATTGGTAATGAGGTGATGTTGGTCAAGGAAAATCCATTGTTACCGACATTATTGGCACTTGAAAATCCAAAACCATCAGCGGCACCATTGACTGTAGGACCAATGGACCATGTGCCTGGTGCCCCACTAAGAAAACCAGCATTGTTAATGCTGATCACTGGATTTCCTCCCAAACTAGCACAGGTAGTCAGTGTTCCTGCCGTTAGTATTGTTTTCTGCTTCACAGTGATGGTTTTGAGGGCTGATTCTGACGTGCAATTGCCATCAGTGATGGTCCACTTTAGTTCATAGACATCTGCTTGACTATATGATATGTTAGCGGTGGGATTGTTTTTGTCAAAGGTGAGTTGACTTTCATTGCCAGAGACAACGACCCATTCTCCTGTTTCTCCTCCTCCAGCAATGTTTCCATCAAGGATGCCTATAGCTGAAATTGGAAAAGAAGATATGCATTGAGTAATATCCGTATTTATGACAGTAGCTTGTGTGACCCCACCACCAGTGATGATTACTTGATCATTGTCGTTACAAGTGCCATTGCTGATTGTCCATATCAATGTGACACTACTGCCATCAGGCAAGTTATTAATGACCATATTAGGATCGGAAATATCTCCGAGTAACCCTGGTGGGATAGGTCCAATGGTAGTCCACGTGCCAGTTTGGCCACTTCCTAGGTTTGCTTGCATGGTGTAGCTGCTGCCACATGCGGTATCATCTATTCCAGCATTGGCAATGACATCGCTATGAACCTGAATAGTGATAAAATCTACATCGGTATTGCCAGCGCCATCAGTTACGGTTAGCCGATAAGTGGTGGTGGCATTTGGTGATACAGTAGGGTTGGCATTGGTATTATCAGTGATGTTCACAAATATGGTTGAGGTTATTACTATTTGCCAATTATAAGTTAAGCCGCCAGTGCCGCACGTTCCAGGTGGCGTTCCTCCTAGAGTTGCTGATGCTCCTGGACAGATAGTTTGATCATCCCCAGCATTGGCTATAGGATCGGTTGTTTCTGGGCTAATGGTGACATTGTCAGAAGCTGTACAGCTGTTTATATCGGTAATGTTGATGGTATATACCAGTTGATTGGGTGGATTTGCGGTGCCATTTGCGCCACTTGCGTTTGAAAGGAAGCTGGTTGGATCCCAGGTATATGTATAGGGCCTCACACCCATTGATGCGGTGGGGCTTCCGCCGATTGCTGCGTAAGGAGCTACATTATGACAAAATGTTTGATCTTTTCCAGCATCAGCTTTAAGCAAAAAGCAGCAATCTTGGGTGAAATCTCCTGTACCGTTATTGTCATAGTCACTAGGGTTGCCAATGCATAAGAATACTTCTTGTGGACCAGTAGTAATATCACCATCATTTTGTACATAGGTACTTTCCTCTTTGGCGTAGATACCTCCTTGTCCATTACCTTCAATATTTCCTTTGTTGACAAAACTTTTATCCCAAGACTTGGGAGGGATGTCATCTAAGTGGATTACCGAAAACTTACCCATTCTGATAATACCAAATAGTTTGAGTACCCCGATACCTGAAGCGCCACTTGCATAATTAATCGCATTTCTTTTGATAAGCAATGTTCCAGTGACGCCCACTCTAAATCGGTCATAGTTAGCCCAATAGTTTTCAACTTTTATCAGGCCATGGTTATTGAATTTACCGCTATAATTATCCATATGGTCACTAATGATAATCGTACTTCCTACAGTGTTTGTAATGAATCCTGGTCCGTTAGTTGCTGCAGTTTCATCCGATCCATTATGAATGACCCTTACTTCCATTCTATTTGAATTTGTAAAATCTCCCCCTTGGTCATTTGTTAAAACCCCACACCGCACTAACCCTTCATTGGTAAAGGAGCCAATAATATTATCTAAATTATCTATATTGAGCAAGGCATTTGCTGTGTTTGTAAAGGTACCTGTGTTGACTAGTTTATCCTGTAAGAGCAGCGTTCCAAAAGGCCTATTATGGATAGTGCCTGACAATGCATTAATAATTTCATTGCCACTGGATAATCCAAAGTTGTTAATTTCACCTCCCGCTTGATTTGTGATTGTATCGAATATTAACTTTCCGTTTCCAAGTATTAATATTTCTCCGTTATTGGTAATATTTTTAACTGTAAGGATTCCAGCGCTAGCACTTAGGATATCTCCAATAGTGATTTTTCCGCTCCCTGACACGGTTCTGTCTCCATTGAGTGTGACATTGTGCAAAATGTTGATGTCGTCTGAGTTGTTGGGGATACCGAGTACACCTCCAAGTAACCATGTATTAGAATCATTCCAAGCACCGTTATTTTGTGTTGTTCTGGTTACTGCTTTTACGGTCGTATTCATGCCAATGAATAATATCAAAGCAAAAATGACTAATAAAGATTTAAGTAATTTTTTTTCCATGAAAATCTGTACCAAACTGAAAAAAGTGGCGTGCATTATTATAACAGTTGTAAAAGTGCAAAAGAATGGGCTGAGTATAGAGAGAGGTGTCAATGTAAACTTACCGAAGTAATGTTTTGTGTGGTTTCGTACCTTCCTCGCACCTGTTGCGAGGTCTCCATGCTTTGTGTACTATCTAAATAATAAACAAAATTGAAGCTTCTATGGGGAAGTAATACATTGGTGGAAAAAACGTTGGTGATAATTTTTTGTCACCTTGAAGCATGAAAGGTCTAAAGCAGGTGGGTATTTGTGTTTTGTGGGTAGATTTCTCTTGCCGTCGAAAAGACAGACCCGAAACATGTGCTAATTATTAAAGGTTTTTGGTGATGGTCTGTGAGGACAC
>Ga0256840_1001565_pt1 | contig 21276 bp, 15 predicted proteins | sample 355202metaG_FD_185969 | JGI IMG/M metagenome (GOLD analysis project Ga0256840, IMG submission 185969) | Hydrothermal vent microbial communities from Mid Atlantic Ridge, Atlantic Ocean - 355-202 | ecosystem: Environmental > Aquatic > Marine > Hydrothermal vents | place: Atlantic Ocean: Mid...
TTTATCAGGACAATTTTCCGGCAATCATATTTTACCCGATTTCTCAAAATTAAAAATAGAGTGGATAACTTCTTATACCGATTCAAAACAAAAAGAACCCGATTTACGTTTTTTTAATTATGACAGGCAAGGAGAATCTTTTCAAATAAGCTATAATGCGTACCCCTCTCCTGCCAGATTTTACAGAGACTTATCGGAAATAAACTCAGACAGCAGAATAAACCTTACTTATCCTGTCATATTCTTTCAAAATCCTGCAAAAATTAAAACCGGAGGTGCTTTTACATATAAAAACAGAACTTCTGCTTCAAGAAAATTTGATATTTTATCACAGGGATTATCATTTAACGGAGATATTCAAAAATATTTATCCGATGAAAATACAGGACAAAATGCAGATGACGCAATTTACGGCATATACGTTTTGAACGATGCATTAACCGATGCCTACAACAGCTATACGGCAGAAGAAGCTGTTTTTGCAGCATACGGAATGATTGATTTTAACATAAATAAAAAATTCAAAATCATTTCCGGCTTAAGATATGAAAGAGATTATACCTTTATTGAAAATAATGTAGAAAAAACACACTTTAAATATGTAAGAGCAGAGCAGTTTTTTAACGATTTTTTACCGGTTATCAATCTAAAATACAGTGTTACGAAAAGCTCAAATTTAAGATTTGTTTATGCTAAAACCGTTGCACGACCAACATTCAGAGAAATTGCCCCTTATGCTTATTACGATTTTAAAGAAGGATGGCGTGTTATAGGAAACCCGGAATTACAGAGAACCATAATTGACAATGCAGACTTTCGGTATGAAATATTCGGCGAACACGGTGATATATTTTCTGTAGGTTTATTCTATAAATATTTTGTAAAACCTATTGAACTTATTGATGACCCGAGAGCCAACAATCCTGAATTTCATTACGTAAATGCCGACAATTCGAAAATGCTCGGTATTGAAATTGAAATAAAAAAACATTTATCCGAAATAAATATGCCGAATTTTTATGCCGGAGGAAACTTTACTTTGTTGAAATCGGAAGTAGAATATGTTGATGATTACGGCAGCGAAAGCAGTACCCTTACCGTAAACAGACCTATGTACGGGCAAGCCCCTTGGGTTATAAATGCTTTTATAAGCTATGATAATTACGAAAAAGGTTTAAACATAAATTCTGCTTTCAATATTGAAGGAGATAAACTTGCCGTAGTTACTAAAGGAGCTACTCCCAACATTTACAAAAAATCATACCCCGATTTGAAATTTAATATATCCAAGTCAATAGGAAAGCATTTTAAGGCAAAACTCAAAATAAGCAACATTCTTAATGCCGACCATAAAAAAACTTACACCTATGAAAATAAAGAATATATTTTTCAGTCATACAATTTAGGCAGGACATATACGCTGTCTGTAACATACAATATAAATTAAAGATTATGTTTTGTTTGTAAGTCCGGTTTTTATAATCGGGCTTTTTTATTTTTTTTATTATGAAATAAAGTCTTTTTTTTGCATAAACTTCAAACATATTGTAAGGTTTTATAACAAAAACTTATCGCAAAATTATGCTTCAAAAAAGGCTGAACATTAAAAATAAAGCGATATGAATTTTAAAATTATTTTAATAACGGTAATAACCGTAATATTTTCTGCTAATGTTTCAGGACAAACAAAGTATGAAAAAGAATACAGGATAAAAGAGAAAGATGCTCCGGACAAAGCTGTCAGCTTTATAAAAAAATCTTTTACAAAATGCAAGTGGTATTCGGAAGAAAGTTCGGACGGAAAAACTTTTGAAGCAAAAGGAAAACTGAACGGTTACAAGTTCAGCATTGAATTTGACACAACGGGAAACGTAATAGACGCAGAAAAAACAGTTAAATTTGAAAATATGAACTCGGAAATAAAGCAAAATATAAATAAGTCTTTATTAAAAATATTTGCTTCGTACAAAATTAAAAAAACCCAAATACAGTGGATAGCATGCGACAATACCTTACACGAACTTATTTCTTACGGACACTCAAAGAAACCCTACACACTAAATTATGAATTGGTTTTAAAGGCAAAAAAAGATTCAACTACTAAATTTTATGAAGTATTGTCGGATAAAAACGGAAACATTCTGAAAGTTTCGGAAATAATAAGCAGACCGACGGATAATTTAGATTTTTGATAAAATAAGAGCAGTGAGATTAACCATATTTTTTTTTCTGATAATTACGGCAATAAGCAATATTAACGCACAAAACAAAACTTCGGCAGGAGTCTTGCCGAAAACAGTAATATCCGTAAAGTTGCCGAAAAACTTAAAATTAGTAAACATCATTGAGCTAAGAGAGGTTTTCTTTGAAAAAACTGACGGCAGTGATGTTGAGTTTAATTACAACCATAAACTGACGGATATTTCCGCATTAATTTCTTTAAAAAGAACACCATATAAATCATTTGCATTAGGATACAGAATGCGAGCCGAAGGAAATAACCTTTCGCATCAAATTATTCAGCAGTTCTCCGTTGTCCAAAATTTAAATGCTTCAAGAGTCGGACACCGCCTGTCTGCCGACCAAACTTTTAAATCTGATATAATATCATATCGTTTCAGATACAGGCTCAGTTTTGAAAAACCTTTAAACGGAAATAAAATTGACCCGAACGAATTTTATATAAAAGCAGGCACCGAATATTTAATGAAACTTTCCGATAATATAACAAGTTCCGAAATAAGAGCCGTATCATTGTTAGGTTATGAAATAGAAGACAGCAATAAAATTGAAATCGGTTTGGATTATCGTATAAGCAACTTTTTAAATAAAATCTCAGATAATGCAATATGGCTGAACATAGGGTGGTATTTTAAGATATAGCTTCAGAAAATAAACTTACAAGTTAAGAAACTTTTTAATTTCATTCAATTTATTTAAAGCCTCTACCGGTGTTAAGTTATTAACATCCAGATTTATTATCTCATCTCTTATTTGTTTAAGAACAGGGTCATCCAATTGAAACATTGTAAGTTGCAATCCTTCCCGATGTGCTGCTATTTCCCCTGTTTTTTCTATAATATCCTCTTTTCTATGTGTTTTTTCCAACTCTTTAAGAATATCTTCGGCTCGTTTCAGAATACTCTTGGGTATTCCTGCCAACCTCGCTACGTGAATACCGAAACTGTGTTCACTTCCGCCTTTTTTCAGTTTTCGCAGAAAAATAATTTTACCGTCGGCTTCTTTAACGGAAACATTGTAATTTTTAATTCGCGAAAAAGATTTCTCCATTTCATTCAGCTCATGATAATGAGTAGCAAATAATGTTTTTGCTTTTGCCGTCGGATGCTCGTGAATATATTCTATAATAGACCAAGCCAAAGAGATACCGTCATAAGTACTTGTTCCTCTGCCGAGTTCGTCAAAAAGAATTAAACTTCTTTCGGACATATTATTCAAAATACCGGCAGCCTCGTTCATTTCAACCATAAAAGTTGATTCTCCGGAAGAAATGTTATCTGAAGCCCCTACTCTTGTAAATATTTTATCCGTAAAACCTATTTCTGCTTTTTCGGCAGGAACATAAGAGCCGGTTTGAGCCAATAAAACAATTAATGCCGTTTGTCTAAGCAAGGCTGATTTTCCTGCCATATTAGGTCCGGTAACTACGATTATTTGCTGCTCTTTATCATCAAGAAAAATATCATTGGGAATATAACTCTCGTCAATAGGCATCTGTTTTTCTATAACAGGGTGCCTGCCTGCTTTTATTTCAATTTTATTGCCCTCGTTAACTTCAGGTTTTGAGTAATTACTTTCCCGTGCATTTTCGGCAAAGGTAATCAGAACATCAAGTTTTGCAATCCCTCCGGCTGTCTCCTGAACGGGTGCCAAATAATTTGACAAATCATTAATTAAATTATTGTAAAGTTCGGTTTCAAGAGCAAGAATTTTTTCTTCAGCACCGAGAATTTTCTCTTCATACTCTTTCAGTTCCTGATTTATGTACCTTTCTGAGCTAACAAGAGTTTGTTTCCTTATCCATTCCGAAGGCACCATATTTTTATACTTATTTCTTACCTCAAAATAATATCCGAATACATTATTAAACCCGATTTTTAAAGACGCAATGCCTGTTTGATAAGCTAAATTACGCTGCATATTGTCCAAATAATCTTTTCCCGAAAAAGCGATATTTCTCAACTCATCAAGCTCGGCAGACACTCCTTCTTTTATAACATTTCCTTTGTTTACGGCAGTAGGCGGGTCGTCTTGAATTTCTTTTTCAATTCTGTCCCTGACAACAAAACACGGATTAAGTGTTTCTGCAATTTTTTTCAATTTATGCTCACCCGAATTATTGCAAATATTCTTTATTTCTTCAACGGCAAAGAGTGCATTTTTAAGCTGACTGACATCTCTCGGAGTTATGCGTTGCGAAGCAATTTTAGAACTCATTCGCTCCATATCTCCTGTTTGTTTTATAAGCTTTTTAATTTTTTCGGAAATTTCACCGTTATTAATAAAAAACTCTGTCAGATTCAACCTTTCGTTAATCAAATCTACATCTTTAAGAGGAAAAGCTAACCACCGCTTCAGCAGCCTGGAGCCCGGGGAAGAAACCGTATTGTCAATAATATCAAGTAAAGATTTTGCTTTTTCTCCCGATGCATTAAACAGTTCCAAATTTTGAATTGTGAATTTATCTAACCAAACATATTTTTCTTCTTCAATTCTTGATATTTTTGTAATATGCTTTATGTCACGGTGTTCAGTCAAGTCTAAATATTGCAGTATTGCACCTGCCGCTGTTATTCCGTATGAAAAATTGTGTATTCCGAAACCTTTCAAAGAGTTTGTCCCGAATTGTTTCAGTAATCTTTCTTCAGAAGTGCTTTCAGTAAAAGCCCAGTCTTCAAGCTTGTATGAATAATATTTAGTTCCGAAAATTTCTTTGTATTTTTCGTATTTGCTGCGTTCGTAAAGAACTTCTTTAGGAGAAAAACCTGATAATAACTTATCAATATATCGGTTATTCCCTTGTGCAAGGTAAAATTCGCCGGTAGAAATATCCAAAAACGCAACTCCCGTAATTTGATTTTCTATATGAACCGCCGCAAGAAAATTATTTTCTTTATGGTTTAGTATATTGTCACTTATTGTAACACCGGGAGTTACTAACTCGGTAACACCTCTTTTTACTATTTTTTTTGTTTTTTTAGGGTCTTCCAGCTGCTCACAGATTGCAACCCTTTGCCCCGCTCGCACAAGTTTCGGCAAATATGTATCAAGTGCATGATACGGAAATCCTGCCAACTCCACATAAGATGCAGCACCGTTTGCTCTTTTTGTAAGAGTAATGCCCAAAATTTCGGAAGCTTTTATTGCATCATCAGAAAATGTTTCGTAAAAATCACCTACACGAAACAACAGAACTGCATCCGGATGTTTAGATTTAATTCGGTTATATTGTTTCATTAAGGGTGTCTCTACAGGTTTCATAAAAAAACAACTTTTCAGAAAAACTCAAAGGTAAAAGTTTAAACCTTAAACTTCAAAAGTTTTTACAACCGAAGACAGCAATACTTTTTTGTTATTCCGTAAAAACGTGTTACAGCCGCAGCGGTTATCAAATATCAGACCTTTGCGAAAAAATAATGTATGTTTAACAACCGTGAAAAATAATTTCATTAATAAAAAAATGAAATTTACATTAGCACAAATTTTAAACATTAAAAAATAATGAAAAAAATATTTCTTATAGGAGCAGGGTTATCTGCATCAACTTTAATAAAATACTTACTTGACAATTCTGAAAAACATAATTGGAAATTGCGTGTCGGCGATGTTTCCGTTGATACTGTAAAAGAAAAATTAAAGGGTCATAAAAACGCCGAAGCCGTTGAATTTGATATTTTTAACGAAAAACAAAGAAGCGAAGAAATAAAAAATGCAGATATAGTAATATCGATGCTTCCGGCAAGAATGCATCATTTACCTGCTGAATCCTGCATAAAGTATAAGAAAGATATGGTTACGGCATCTTACGTTTCCGACAGTTTAAAAGAAATGAAAACAGATGTTGAAAAAAGCGGTATTTTGATTCTGAACGAAATCGGGGTTGACCCCGGCATTGACCATATGTCGGCAATGCAAATAATTGACAGAATAAAAGAAACGGGCGGGGAAATCACGGCATTTCGTTCATATACCGGAGGTTTGGTAGCCCCTGATTTTGATAATAATCCGTGGAATTATAAGTTTACATGGAACCCGAGAAATGTTGTCGTGGCAGGACAAGGACCCGCTGCAAAAATTATCAGAAATAAAAAATATAAATATATACCTTACCACCAGCTTTTTAAAAGAACGGAAAGAACTTATGTTGACGGATACGGAGAATTTGAAGTATACCCTAACAGAGATTCGTTAAAATACAGACATTCTTACGGCTTAGATGATATTCCCACAATGATAAGAGGAACTATGAGGCGTCCGGGCTTCTGTAAAGCATGGAATGTTTTTGTGCAGCTTGGTGCTACCGATGACACTTACACTTTGGAGGACTCGGGAAACATGACCTACAATGATTTTGTAAATACATTTTTAAAGTATAATCCGAATTTAACAACTGAAGAAAAAATTTCGGAATATTTAAATATTGACGAGGACTCCTCTGTTATGTATAAATTAAGATGGCTCGGTATTTTTGAAAACAAAAAAATCGGTCTGAAAAATGCAACACCGGCACAGATTCTTCAAAAACTTCTGGAAGAAAAATGGAAATTTGAAGAACGAGACAGAGATATGCTGGTTATGCAGCATAAATTTGAGTACGAAATAAACGGTAAAAAGAAAGAAATTTGCTCCTCTATGGTAATTGAAGGTGAAGACCACGTGCATACCGCAATGTCGTCAACAGTAGGTCTGCCGGTGGGAATCGCCGTAAAAATGATTTTAACGGGAAAAATAAAAGAAAAAGGGATACAAATTCCTATTTCAAAAAGCATATACGACCCGATATTAGAGGAACTTAAGGAATTCGGAATAAATTTCAAAGAAAAAGAGCGAGAAATTTAATCTTATTTTATTGAATTACGGGAATATCAGCATTACAAAACAGGCATTTTCCGTCTTTTAATCCGGGAAACCTTGTATAACGTAATGTTCGTGCAATTACAACTTTATTGCATACGGGGCATATTGTATCATTTCCTTCTTCAGAAATAATATTCCCGAGATAGACAAAGTTGAGATATTCTTTTGCTTTATTATACAACTTAAGTAAAGTTTCTTTAGGCGTAGGAGGAATTTCCGATTTATAGGAAGGAAAATATCTTGAAAGGTGCAAAACGGTATTTTTTCCTGTTATTTCTGATATTGTTTTGAGCATTTCTTCAAAATCAAACATATCATCATTAAGTGAAGGAATAATTAAATTTGTTATTTCAAGATGCTTTCCTGATTTTACAATTTGTCGCAAAGTATTCAGCACGGGCTGTAAAGAGGCTTTAGCCTGCTTCCTGTAAAAAGTATCGGAAAAAGCTTTCAGGTCAATATTAAAAGCATCTGTTAAAGGCAGCAAGTCTTTTAAAGGCTCCGGATTTATGTATCCGTTTGAAACCATAACGTTTTTCATTCCCTCTTTTCTTATTTTTTCGGCTGTTTTCGCCATAAATTCGAACCAAACAACAGGCTCATTATAGGTGTACGCAACACCGATATTTTTCCTTGCTTTCAAAGCATATTTAACTATAGTTTCGGGCTTATATACGGTAACACTTACTCCTTTTCCTTTTTCGACTTGTGAAATACTGCTGTTTTGACAGAAATTACACTTTAAATTACAGCCGATACTTCCTACAGATAAGATGTTTTTTCCGGGAAAGAAATGATATAAAGGTTTTTTCTCAACAGGGTCGAGGTGAACTGCCGATAACTGACCGTAATTTAAAGATATTAATTTGCCGTTTTCGTTTTTTCTGACATTGCAAATTCCCGCTTTACCTTCAACTATAAGGCAATTGTGAGGACACAGCAAACACTTTACTTTCTTGTCGCTTAATTGTGTATAATACAAAGCCTCTTCAGACATATTTTTGCAAATTCAGTTTTCACTAAATTTACAATAAAAAATTCAAATCAGGAAAAAATTACATATATTTTTTAATATCAACACATTCGGGAATAAATTTACTCACATCTCCTCCATATCTTAAAATCTCACGTAATACGGTAGAGCTTACGGGTGTGTGCTCAGCTTCGGTAAGTAAAAAGACCGTTTCGATGCCTTCATCTAAAAATTTGTTCATTTGAGCAATTGCTCTTTCATATTCAAAATCTACTGCTGTTCTTAAGCCGCGTAAAATAAATTTTACATTTTCATCTTTACAAAAATCAACGGTAAGTTTATTATATTTCTTAATAAAAACGCGACTGTCAGACTCGAAAACCTTTTCAATAATTTTTATTCTGTTTTCTACCGAAAAGAAACCTTTTTTTTCGGAATTATACCCTATTCCTATAATTATCTCATCAAAAAAACTCAAAGCTCTTTTAACAACAGATTCGTGTCCTACGGTAAACGGATCAAATGAGCCGGGAAATATTGCTCTTTTCATATTCTTAGTCTGACTTAAAAAATTATTGTTTAACAAATTTTGCGGTAAACATTTTTGAATTATTATTTGTTATTTTTATGAAATATATTCCGTTTTTCATATTTCCGGCATAAAAATAATCTTGCTTAAAGTTATCGTTACTGTAAATCAACTTGCCCTGAATGTCAAAAACCTGAAGGTAATAAGTTTTACCCGGACTTCTGTTAAAATTAAGTTTTACAATATCTTTTACGGGATTCGGATAAACGGTCAGTGTCTTTTTTTCGTTATACTCTATGTTACCGGCAATATCTCCGAATACGGGTCTTATCATTAAACTTCCGGTTTCGGAAGACTGTTGCCATTCTCCGGAGATATTATAAAAAGCTTTAGCACTGTTGTCTGTATTAAAGTCAAAGCCTATATTCAATTTATCTTCAGTTGTTTGTGTCCATCCTATAAAAAAATCACCTTCAATCAAAACAGGCTCGTCAAAAATATATTTATGAAATTTATTTATTTCGTTTTCGTATTCAGGTTTTATGCCTTCAAATGTTTTTATTGTGTCTCCGGGTTTTCCGTCTTGCCCTGCTTCCCAAATATAAATCCAAAAATATTTTTGACTTCCGTTTTGAAATGCTTGTGTAAAATACATATCAACTCCTGTTAAATATCCGGATTTAAGCGGTGAGTATTTAAGGGCTACTTGTCCGTATTTTGTTCCGTTTCCGTAAATACCGTAGCCGGCTTCAGCACTTCCGTCATCATAAGAATAATAATCTTTAAATTTCTGAACGTAAGAGACCTTATTATTTTTTACCGAGTCATAGGAATCTGTAATTATTTCTGCAGTAAGTAAAAAATCTGACGTATCAGCATTATTATAAGAAAAAACAAACGGTTGACCGGACAAAATTACGCCATAATCAGAAAACGGAGAAGGTGTATACGTTCCGGCTTTCCAATACTGCTCCCCTGATGTTCCCGTTAAATCTTTCATTGAAAAATTCAGGCTGTCTATAAGCCTCATCACATCATCATTGTTTCTGAAAGAAATGTCAATATTATTATTTAGTGTTTGAGATGTCGTTGTTTTAAAATGTTCCCACGGGACTGCTTCATAATTGCTTAAAAGTGAATGCAAAGGTGATGTAAAAGCAATATCGTGAAATACTGTATCATTTATATTTCGGTCTTTGTTAAGGTAAACATAATCAATATTCCAGAAATCGCAATTTGTTGCTAAGCTCGGATAGGTTGAGGTTCCGAAACTTGCAATATTTTTAAACCTGAACTGAAAACCCGATTTCAAATATTTGCTGTCATTAATTTGTATCATTACCAATTCAAAATCTTTATTTGGGCTTCCGGCTGCAGCCCAAACCGTATTCCATTTATTTTCTTCCGGAGCATAAAATTCCAGCAATAGAGAATCTCCGGTTTCGGGAGCATCTCCTATACCTTGCGGCTGATAAAAAAAACTCAAAAAAATTGTATTATTTCCGGGATAATTAAGATTAACGGGTTTTGACGTAAGTGTATCCGCAAAAAACGGTTCATTATAATTTGCATAGTCATAAACTTGTCCCGCAGAATTAACCGCATCTAAAGTTGCAACCCCTAAAGAAGGAGGATTTACAGAAAGGGTTCTGTTAATATACACCTGATTATCTGTCCACAGAGATGTGTCAGGATATATTTTATTTTCTGAAAAATCATCCCAAAAGGGTAATTCTGCGATACTTTTCAGGGATTTATTTTTTTTATAAACAGCCGAATTTTTATCTGCAATTTTTTGAATCTGCGGGTTACCGTTCAAAAAAACAGTATACTCCTGAGAAAATAAACTCTCTGCATAAAGCAGCAACAACACCGGTAACAGAATATTTCTCATTAAAATAAAAAAATTATAAATGTATAAGGATAACGAAAAAGCGAATGATATATTTTATTAATTATCATATATTGAATCGGTATTCATACTTAACCAAATATCTATTTGATCTCCCGGCTTAAATGAAATTCCCGGTTCAGGTCTTTGTTTTATAATTTTTGCAAGAGTGCTGTCAGTATAGGTAATAACGGTTTCGTCATATAAAACAGTGCCTATATTAAGCATAAATTCTGCTGCTTCAAGCTCCGCTTCTTCCAATGTAAGCCCGTATAAATCAGGGGTTACAGTATTCCCCATATCTGAAGACTTGCCCAAAACAAGCTCTATTTCCGCTCCTTGCGGAATATCTGCTCCGGGTTCAATTTTTAAGCCGCGGTATCTCTGCTCTAAAACAACATTATCAAATATTGAAGGCTCGTATATTATTTGTCCTATTCTTAAGCCGTAGGTTTCAATATCTGCTTTTGCCTGCACCAATGTTGCATGAACAAAGTCCGGCATTTTAATTATTTTAGGCATAACAGATTTTATCGTAACAAAAATTTTTCTGTTTTCTTTAACTTTAATATCCGGAGGAGGGTTTTGATCTATTATTGTTCCTCTTCTTCCCTGTCCGCTGTAAACCGAATCTATAACTTCTATTTTAATATTTTTTCGGTTTGCAATTTCATTTGCTTCTTTAACCGTCATGCCCGTAAAGTCAGGAACAGAAAGCACTTCTCCGTGATTTGTTGAAATCCTTAAGCCTAAAAATGTTACGGATAGTATTATAATTATTGTGCCTGCTGCAATTCCGTAATGTATGAGAAATTGCTTTTGAAAAAGAAAAGATATAATTTGTTTAAATTTCATCATTAACTCCGTTATAATTTTAAGTCAAAAAACATACTATGCAAAAATAGTCAAATAAATTGAAATTTTACAATTATTGAATTTTACGATATAGTTTTTTTAACTTTGCAAAAAATATAAATGATGACAGACGGAAAATACAAATATAACCCTGAAACTCTTGAGTTTGAAAGCAGCGACAGAACAAAAAAGCAAAAATTACTTATTAACCTTTTGTCAATTTTTGTGGGAGCCGTAATTATTGCAATAACAATATTCTTCATTTATGTTTTGTTTTTCGACATAAATATTAAAAAGCAAAAAGCTCGTGAGAATAAAATACTGACAGAGCAATACAACTTACTTCTTGAACGTAAAAAACAGAATGACAAATACTTAAAAGAATTAATAAAAAAAGATGAGATAATTTACCAATCGGTTTTTAAAAGTTTACCTGATAATTCAATATTTGAAAATAAAAATCCTTACACAAAATTTTCAAGGACTGACACAAAATCTATTATTGATACGAACAAGATAAGAATAAAACGAAATTTTAAAATTGCGGAAAACACAAAAAAAGAATACGATTATTTAACAAAATTAATACAAAAAGAAGACATTGACAACGTTCCTGCAATACAACCGGTTTTTAATCCGTTTTTAAAATATCCGGTTTACGGTTTCGGAAAGCGTATAGACCAAGTTTATAAATCTTTGGTTTTTCATCCGGGTATTGACTTTGCCGTTCCTGAAGGCACTGCTGTTTTTTCTGCGGCAAACGGTAAGGTTATAAAATCGGGGCGAAAAAGAGGATTGGGAAAAAGAGTTGTCATAGACCATCAAAACGGCTATAAAACAATTTATGCACACTTAGACAAAATATTCGTAAAAACCGGTTATAAGGTAAAAAGAGGAGAAAAAATAGGAACTGCGGGTATGACAGGAAAAACTTTGATACCGCATTTACATTATGAAATTCAATATAACAATAAGCCTGTTAATCCGGTTCACTACTTTTTTTTAGATTTAAGCCCGGAAAAATACACAAAGATTATGACTGATTCAGAAAGATCCGGATTAAGTCTTGATTAATCGGAAAATCTGACTTCTGCTCCGTTTACATAGGTTCTTATTTTATATTTATCACCTTCGTTAACAGGGTTCATTCTTAAATCTATCAAGCGTATACTTAGGCAGTTAGCTATTTCTTCAGGCATTTTCTTTATTTGATTCCCGAAAAGGTTCAATACCGAAAGTGACTCCATATTACCAATTTCCGGAGGAAGCTCCGTCAGTTGATTTCCGAACAAGTCAAGTTCCTCAAGAAAAATAAGATTACCTATTTCCGGGGGTAAACTTTTAAGTTTATTATCACTTACGGAAAGCTTGTTCAAATTAGGTATTTCCGTTACAACCTCAGGAAAAGTCTCGAATTTATTTGAACTGATGTCTAAAATTATAAGGTATTCCAAATTGATTAAACTTTGCGGTAAAGATGTTAAAAAATTTCCGTGAAGATTAATATCCGACAGGTTTCTTATATTTCCCGTCTCTTCGGGAATTTCTTTCAGGTTATTATTCCCTGCCGAAAGTTTAATAAGATTTTCCATTTGTCCTATTTCCGGCGGCAACGAACTGAGATTTACGTTCTGACTTATATCCAACTCAGTTAAATTTTTAAGTTTCCCGATACTTTTCGGCAAGCTTTTAATTTTATTTTTGGCTGCATAAAGGGTTACCATTTTGTTCAAATTCCCGATATTTTCAGGCAACGATGTTATACTGTTTGATTCTATACTGAGAACTTCTAAATTTGGTATATTGCATATCTCTTCGGGTAAAGATGTCAAATTATTTTGCCTCAAGTCAATATATTGCAACTCTTTAAGTTCTCCTATTTGCTTAGGAACACTTTTTATTTCGTTGTCCCTTAAATCTAACATTTTAAGATGCTTAAGACGTTTTATAGAACTTGGAATAACGGAAATACTGTTTCTTGCAAGTTTTAAAATTTCCAGGTTTGTAAGCTCTCCTATCTGATAAGGTATTTTTGTAATATTGTTCTCTTCAAGATTCAACGACTGGAGATTTGATAATTTTGCAATTTCCGGCGGTATTACGGGAGTATTAATCAGTGTCAGGATATAAACATTTTCAGGGTTTTTAAGAGCCTCTTCAAGAGAGGTGTATTCTGTTGCATTTTGCAGTTCGTTTGTATTTAATCGCATATTAATATCACAATTTACCAAAGAATCCCGCAATTCTTTAATTTGTTTTGCCGGAATCTTATTTCCTCTTAAATCTATGTATTTCAAGGTGTCCATTTCAAGCAAGCCTGCAGGTATCGCTTTTATCTTATTAAACCCGAAATTTATTCTCTGTATACCGGTTGCTTCATAAATAACAGGATGTATTGCATCCATCTTGTTATATTCCATATCCAGTTCCTGCAGATTAGTCATTTCCTTAATTTTTTCACTTAATGCAAGAATTTTATTTCTGTTTAACTTCAGTATTTTAAGATTCGGTATTTTTACTATACTTTTAGGAAATTCGACAAACTTGTTTTTTGACAGGTCTAAAACCTCTAAACTCGTAAGTTTGCTCATATTAGGCAATTCTGTAATTTTATTGTAAGAAAGATTGAGTTCTTTAAGGTTAGGAAGTTTTAAAATTTCTTTAGGCACTTCGATTATTCTGTTGTGCGAAAGATTGAGAACGGTCAGATTTTCCAGTTCTGTAAAGGTTTTCGGCAGTATCTCTATTTTATTACTTGTAAGAATAAGAATTTTTAAATTTTTCAGATTTCCGAAATTACCGGGCAACTCTTTCAGTTTATTTTCTTCTATGATAAGTGTTTCAAGTTTAGATAATTTAGCAAGTCCGGAAGGCAGTTTTTTTAAATCGTTAAAACTTAAATCCAGGTATGTAAGGTTTTCAAGCTTACCTATATCTTTCGGCAGGTTTGATAACCCGGCATTGTTTAAATCAAGTGAATCAACATTTTCGGGGTCTGCCAAGGCTATATTAACATTATAATATACCTGCGATGTTGCACAGAAACTTAAAAACATCGTAAATGTAACCAGAAAAAAGCGACTGAACATTTTCATATAGTATTTTAATATAAATAGAAGTTGTTAAAATTTAATTTACGAAAGTAACGATTTTTTTTTATTTATTCAATTTTGATTCGGTTAAGATTTAAACACTGTTTTATTTAAGTGAAAAAACAAGACAATCCTTACCGCAAAATAAACAAAATCTGTCATAAATCAGTGAATTTATTTTATGAATGTCGATTATCAGGTCGTGATTATCTCTTTATATTGCTTCGGCAACAATAAACGTACTGCCGCCTATAAAAATCATATCTTCTTTTTTTGCATTTTTTTTGGCTGCATTTAACGCTTCATCTACACTTTTGTAAGCATTCCCCTGCAAACCCGCTTTTCTTGCTTTTTTCAAAAGAATATCCTCGTGTAATGCTCTGGGAATTTTTGCTTTTGTAAAATAATAACGGGCATATCGGGGAAGTAAATTTAATATATCATCAATATTTTTATCATTAACTGTTCCGAAAACAAAGTGAAGTTTTTTAAACGGTATTTCCGATATTTGTTTTGCAACTTCACGCAAACCGGCTTTATTGTGCCCCGAGTCGGCAATAACAAGCGGGTTGTAATTCAGAACCTGCCATCTTCCTTTAAAATTCGTGATACCTGAAACATCTGTAATGCCGGAATAAATATCTTCATCGCTTATTTCAAAGCTTTTTTTCAGAACATCAATCGTTTTTAAAGCCGTGATAATATTATTCTTTTGATATATTCCGAGTAAATCTGTCTTTAAATTCGGATAAACAGTTTTTTGTCCTTTTTTAATATTTAAAATTTGCTTATAATCTGTACTCATCATACTGTAATCAACAAAATATTCCTTATCTGCAAAATAAATATCTGCATTTTTTTCCGTTGCTCTGTTAATAAAAACTTTTTCAGTTTCTTCGTGAAATTCTCCGATAACGACAGGTATTTTTTCTTTTATAATTCCGGCTTTCTCTGTTGCAATTTCCCACAGTGTTTCTCCTAAAAATTGTGTATGGTCATAGCTTATATTTGTAATAACGGATACTAACGGGGTTATGATATTTGTAGAGTCCAGCCTGCCTCCCAAACCTACCTCTACTACGGAAACATCTGTTTTTTGTTCCGCAAAATAATTAAAAGCCAAAGCAACGGTCATTTCAAAAAAAGAAGGTTGAACGTCTTCAAATAAAAACTTATTTTTTTCAACATAATCAATGACTTCTTTTTCCGGAATCATTTTTCCGTTAATTTTAATTCGTTCTCTGAAATCTATTAAGTGAGGCGATGTATATAAACCTGTTTTGTATCCGGCTTTTTGCAGAACCGATGCTAAAATATGAGAAACCGAGCCTTTGCCGTTCGTACCGCCTATGTGTATGCTTTTAAATTTATTTTGCGAATTTCCGGAGTGTTTGCAAAGTAAGGTAATATTGTTAAGGTTCTTTTTAAATGCTGTTTTGCCTTGCCTTTGATACATAGGCAATTTTCCGAAAAGATATTTTATTGTTTCTGTATAATTCACTTAATAAAATAACAGGTTATTAAATTAAATTGCAAAATTAAAATAAAAGGATTAATACTTTGAAAGCGAAAAAAGAATATTTAAATTTGGACTTTAATAAACTTTGAAAAAATAATATTATGGCTAAAAAAACTTTTGTTCTTGATACCAACGTCATTCTGCATGACTATACAAGTTTACTGCAATTTGAAGATAATGATATAATTATTCCCATAACCGTTCTTGAAGAGTTAGATAAATTTAAGAAAGGAAACGAAGAAATTAATTATCACGCCCGTGAGTTTATGAGAGAATTAGACAAGCTTGCCGGAGACAGCCTTTTTAACGGAGGCATTGAGCTTGGAGAAGGAAAAGGAAAATTAAAAATAGAACTCGGCAAACCGTTTTCCGAAGAGATGAAACTGTCTTTATCAGAAGACATAAACGACCACAGGATAATAGCCGTCGCTGATTATTACAGAAGAAATTTCCCGGATAAAAAGGTCGTGCTGGTCAGCAAGGATATTAATATGAGAATGAAAGCCAAGTCTTTGGGCATAAACGCCGAAGATTACAAATCTGATAAAGTTCGAAATATTGAAGATATTCACAAAGAGGTTAATTTATATGATAATGTTGATGATAAACTTATTTCGCGAATGTATCAGGAGGAAGCAGGTTTACCTTTATCGGAGTTTAACCTTAACCCCAAGCCCGGAATAAACAGTTTTTTCATACTTAAAGGAAGTAATTCCAGTGCTTTGGCAAAATACAACTATGTTGAAGAAACCGTAGTAAAAGTCAGCAAAAAAACAGCTTACGGCATAAAACCGAGAAATGCCGAACAAACTTTTGCAATGGAAGCATTGCTTGACGACAAAATTAAACTTATAACATTAACAGGAAAAGCAGGAACAGGAAAAACACTCCTCGCTCTTGCCTCTGCATTGCAACAACGTCGAGATTACGAGCAAATTATGCTTGCCAGACCTATTGTTGCACTTTCAAACAAAGACATAGGATATTTACCGGGAGACGAAAAAGCTAAAATAGGACCGTATATGCAGCCCCTTTTTGACAATCTCACGGTAATTAAGCATCAATTCGGCAGGCAAAGTAAAGATTTTGCAAGAATTGACGAGATGCTTAAAGAAGAGAAACTTGTTATTACGCCTTTGGCATATTTACGAGGACGAAGTTTGTCCAATGCATACTTTATAATTGATGAAGCTCAAAATCTCACACCTCTTGAAGTGAAAACTATAGTAACTCGTGCCGGAGAAGGAACGAAAATTGTCTTTACGGGCGATATTAACCAAATTGACTCTCCTTATTTGGATTCAAAATCTAACGGATTGTCATATTTAACTGACAGAATGAAAGGGCAGGATATTTTTGTTCATATTAACTTAATGAAAGGCGAAAGAAGTTACTTAGCTGAGCTTGCAAGTGATTTGCTATAAATTAAGGTTTATGTTTTTTATAAAATTGTCAGAGTCAAATCCGGAATCAAACTCCGGATTTTTCACAATTATGCCCGTAGTATAATTAAAAAAACCTTTAATATATTTATTATGAAGTGTGTATAAAAATTCTTCACGCTCTCCGTTATATTTTTTTTCTTTTATCAAAACCTCTTCTGTTTTCAGAAATTTATTCGGATTCTTGTTTATTAACGGCAGATATTTTTCATAAAGTTTTTTAGAAATCCTTATAACGACAACATTTTTACCGAACGGCTTACGAATAATATGGTTATAACTTAAATCAATAACATCGTTTCGAATTTTTGTTGTAGTTTTATCAAATGTTATAAACCTGAACCCGGTTTCAATAATTTTTCGGGCAGTTCCCTCTTCAGGGGTATAATGCAGAAATATAAAATCGTTATCGCCGTCTTCAAAAATAAAATTCTGAATATCAGGGCTCATAAAAAAGTCCTTTTCGTAATCATAAATTTCCGAGTTGCCTATATAATACAAAAATTTTCCGAGCAAAAAATCTAATTTTGTAAAATCGCCTTTTGCAATAAATTCTTTACCTTCCGCTTTTACGGTATAATAATTATAGTTCGATATTTTTTTACTTTCATATAAATTTTTCAAATGCTTATACGATGTCTTTCTGAAGTCGACAGAAACTTCCCAGCCGTAATCAGTCGAATTTTTAATTTTAACGGTAATTTTTTCTTTGTGATTGTCAATCACATGGGCAGAATACCATTTTTCAAAACGAGAAAAGTTGTTCATGTTTTTCAGTTATAGTTCTGTCAAAAACTTAATTGTATCAACATTATCGGCATAATCCCAAAGTTGCGGCTTCTGGCTTTCACCGAAATATATCGAATTATCTGCAAATCTTTCTTTTGAAACGACACACTGTATCATTTCATTGTCGGTTTGCAGACGTTTTTTTACGGTATCAGGTTTTGAATAGTTTTCATAATAAACAACGGAAACCGGAGAAGCATAAGCAATATCTTCTTTCATAAGCATAATGCCGTTGTCCTTAAAATCTATTCGGTTCATCATATAAATTGCCCGGTTATAGTCGTAATTATTGGCATATTTATTATGATTAATAATATTTTTATATTTTAATGAATTTCTGAAAATATTATCAAGTTCATATCCGTCAGGCAAAAAAAGTTTTGAAACGTTTCGGCACCCTAACCCGAAATATAAAAAAATATCATCGGCGAGCCGTTGCAATTCTTCATCGGTTTCGCTTCCGTCAAGAACGGCAACCGAATTTCTGTTTTTTCGAATAATATGCGGATATTTTCCGAAGTAATATTCAAAATAACGTGCCGAATTATTACTGCCGACAGCAATTACGGCATCAAAATTTTCCAATTTACCTTCGGTAATAAAAATACGTTTTTTAAATTCAGACTCAATGTCAATCAACATTTTTATAATTGCCGGCATCAGCTTATCATCTTTTGACGATAATTTTCCGACAAAATAATTTCCGCTTATAAGCACCGACAAAAAATCATGAAACCCGACAAGCGGGATATTTCCGGCAGTTATCACTCCTACCCTTTTATTGGTTTTTGGTTTTTGCAGTTCAGGATATTTTGCAATCCATTTTTCAAGATTTTCTTTTTTTAGCGAATTTGCCGTTTCCGTTAAGGCAAAGTCAATAAAACCGGGAGTAAACCACAAATTATGGCTACCTTGTTTTAAAGATTCTTTGCTGTCTTGTATTTTTTCGCCTAACTGTATAAAAGCATCTGTCCTTTTTTGCAAATTCATTTTTATTCTCCTTTAAGTTTTTCATAAACTTCCTTAACTCTTCCGCTGTTCTTAAGCATTACTTTTTACAAAATTTTGTATGTGCAATAATCATTTCCCGCCTTGTATATCAGATTTATCAGGTATGGGTATTTCATTTTAAAATTTAACGACAAAATTTTCTTTCGACAGTTCTTTTCGAAAAAATACTATACCGCTGAAAAATAAATCAACACTTAAAGTTACTCTTTCGTTTTTTTTAATTTCTTCCCATGCTTCTTCCATTTCTTTCGACCAATGGATATCATCGAAATAAAAAATTGTTTCGTTATTCACTTTTTTCAAACATTGCCTGAAATAATTTAAGGTTGCAGTTTTTGTATGATTGCCGTCGAAATATACAAAGTCAACTGTTTTTAAATTGTTTAACAATTCCGGTAATTTATCATCAATATTTCCAGTAATCTGCCTTATATTTCCGATATTCAGTTCTTTAAAATTATTGTACGCAATTTTTGCTGTTTCGGGGCAGCCTTCTATGGTATATACAGTTGCTTTTTTATCAGGCATTGCAAGATATAAAGTCCCGAGTCCGAGAGAGGTTCCGAGTTCGATAATTGTTTCGGGTTTATAATATTCTGTCATACGAAAAAGCATCTCGCCGAATTTCTCTCTGATTGCCGAATATCGGGCAATGTTTTTTATTTTTCGAAGATTCGATTTCATCACTTTTGAGCCGGCACCGAAATCTTTTACTTTTATTCTCTTTTCACTTTCGAGCAAATCGTACCTTAATTCGGCAATATCATCATAAGCATAAAAATATCTGTTTCCGTATAAAATTTCACTGACAAAATGATACAAAAACGGGGAGTGTATCCCGTAACCTTTTTTATGCTTTGCCGTTAAGCTGTACCTTAAATATTTTAACACGAAATATATTCGTTTCATTTTCATACAACTTTTTTACAAAACCGACTGTTTTTGTCTGCAATATAGTTTTTTAAAGTAATGCGTTTTGTATTTAGCAAAGCACAGAATTATAAAAAATCAGTTCTTTACGCTTTTTAAAACATATTTGTCGTAAATTAGTAAGCCTAATACAGTAACAACGCCTATTGCACTGAAAATATACCAAATATGGTCAGGATTATAGGTGTCCCACAAATATTGAGTCAATTCTGTTTTTCCCATTCCCATTTGTTTTGCCGCTTCTTCAAAATATTGATTTTTAGAAAATTCTTTAGACATTTCAGGCAGCTGCAAGCCTCTTGCGGAAACCTCTTTTTTCAGTAGTGACATTTTATCTGATATACTCTGATAAACATTTCCCGATAAAAAGCCCGTAAGAAAATTTCCCGCCGCTACCGGCAAAAATGAAGTTCCCATATAAAGAGCTTCTTTTCCTTTCGGTGCAATTCTTCCCACATATTCCGTAAATTTCGGCGAGCTTGCCATTTCACCTACAGCAAAAATTACGATACCGAAAATAACGAAAAAAGCATTATTCGTAGCAAACGCTAAGCCTATACCTATTGCATTTACAATTATTCCTGTGATAATTGCATTTACCGGTTTTAGTTTCATCACAATTGATGAAATAAGCACTTGAACGAGAATAATCATCCCGGCATCCAAGTTAATAATCATCTCAGGAGCTATATCTCCGTGTTTTGTTCCGAAAGCATTTGCCAGCCAAGGAGAAATATTATTAAGAGCATTATACAAGACAGAAGTATCAATCCATTGTTCTATGAAGTTCGGCAATGTATAAAATAATTGATTAAACATAGTCCAAAAACCGACCATTATAATAAGAAATATCAGTAATTTAGTATCTTTAAGAGCTGTCAAAATGTTATTTAACGAATTTTTTATAACTTCTGTCAATTTTTTATCTGATTTTTCTCTGTGAGGCTCTTTATAGAAAAACAATACTATAATTAAGTTTGTCAAAATTGCTGCCGCTGACATATAAAAAACAAGTTTCCAGTTGTTGCCGTCACCCGTATGTCTTAATTTTGAAGCAATAAAAGGACCTACAAACCCGCCTACATTTACAATCATATAAAATATCCCGAAACCTATTGAAGATGTTTCTTTATCGGTTGTTTTAGTT
>Ga0256840_1001566_pt1 | contig 21259 bp, 19 predicted proteins | sample 355202metaG_FD_185969 | JGI IMG/M metagenome (GOLD analysis project Ga0256840, IMG submission 185969) | Hydrothermal vent microbial communities from Mid Atlantic Ridge, Atlantic Ocean - 355-202 | ecosystem: Environmental > Aquatic > Marine > Hydrothermal vents | place: Atlantic Ocean: Mid...
GCCCCTCGTCCCAGCTCATCACCCACGGCCCCGATGTGGGCCTGCCCAGCGGGCAGATGGGGAACTCCGAGGTGGGGCATACCAATATCGGTGCCGGCCGTGTGGTGCCGATGGATCTGGGAATGATTGATCTGGCGATAGAGGATGGCAGCTTTTTCAAAAACCCCGCCCTGCTGGATTTCATCGACAGGCTGAAGGCATCGGGCGGCACCGCGCATCTGTCCACTCTGGTGTCGGATGGCGGAGTGCATGGCCATATCAACCACATCATTGCCGCCGCGCAGGTGATTACTGCCGCAGGCGTTCCGGTGCTGGTGCATGCCCTGACGGATGGGCGCGATGTGCCGCCGCAATCGGCTGCGGATTTCATAAATGATCTGCTAAACCGCCTGCCCGAAGGGGCGCAGGTCGCCACCGTGATTGGCCGCTATTACGCAATGGATCGCGACAACCGCTGGGAACGGGTGCAACTGGCCTATGAGGCAATGGTTCACGGCAAGGGACTGAATACCGATACCGCAGCGGATGCCGTGGCCCAATCCTACGTTCGCGACGAGGTCGATGAATTCATCAAACCCACGGTAATTGCCGGCTACAAAGGGATGCAGGATGGCGACGGGCTGTTCTTCCTTAGTTTCCGCGCCGACCGTGCCCGCGAAATACTGGCGGCCATTGGCCAGCCGGATTTCGATGCGTTTGACCCCGCACCGCGCCCCGAACTGGTGGCCATGCTGGGAATGGTCGAATATTCCGACAGGCACAACGCCTATATGACCACCGTTTTCCCCAAACGGCATCTGGTGAACACGCTGGGCGAATGGGTGGCCAAACAGGGGTTGCGCCAGTTCCGGCTGGCGGAAACCGAAAAATATCCGCATGTCACCTTTTTTCTGAATGGCGGCAAGGAAGAGCCGGAAAAGGGCGAGGACCGCTATATGGCCCAAAGCCCCAAGGTGGCCACCTATGACCTGCAACCGGAAATGTCGGCCGCCGAGGTGACCGACCATCTGGTGCAGGCAATCAAGGATCGCTATGACCTGATCGTCGTCAATTACGCCAATCCCGATATGGTGGGCCACACCGGCAGTATCCCCGCTGCAATCAAGGCCTGTGAAGCGGTGGATCAGGGGCTGGGCCGCGCGCTGAAGGCTTTGGATGAAACGGGCGGCGCGATGATTGTCACCGCTGACCACGGCAATTGCGAAACCATGATCGATCCCGAAACCGGCGGGCCGCACACAGCCCACACCACAAACCCCGTGCCGGTGATCATGGTGGGCGGACCAAAGGGCGCAACGCTGCATCAGGGCCGCCTATCGGACCTTGCGCCGACATTGCTGGACTTGATGAACCTGCCCAAGCCACCGGAAATGACCGGTCACAGCCTGATCGACAAACTGGCCTGATGCGTCGCCTGTTCCTGATTCTGGCGTTACTTTTTGCGGCCCCTGCCACTTGGGCCGAACCGGACGCCGCATTTCTGGCCAAACGGGCCGCATTACAGTTGAACGCGGCATCACTGGCGTTGCGGCAGGCGGACAAGGCCAGCGACCGGATTGCGGCGCTGACCCGGACCGTTCAGGCCTATGAATCCGGTCTGGTCGCGATGCGCAAAGGGATGCGTCACGCCGCCATCCGCGAACAGTCGCTGCAACTGGAATTCGATGCCAAACGCGACGACATCGCGCAATTGCTGGGCGTTCTGATGAGCATGGAATCCACATCCCCGCCGCTGTTGATGCTGCACCCCTCCGGCCCTATCGGCACCGCGCGTTCCGGCATGATCCTGTCCGAAGTCACCCCCGCCCTGCAAGCGCAGGCCGAAGAGTTGCGTGGCCAACTGGAAGAGGTGGCGCTGTTGCACAGCCTTCAGCAAAGCTCGGCCGAAGTGCTGGCAAACGGATTGAAAGAGGTTCAGACCGCCCGCACCCGATTGTCCCAAGCCATATCGGACCGCACCGATCTGCCCCGCAAATTTACCGAAGACCCGGTGAAAACCGCACTCCTGCTGGACAGCAGCGAAACGCTTCAAGGGTTCGCCAGTGGCCTGTCCCACCTTGCCGATGATGGCGAGCGGGAAATCGACTTGCCGGTGTTTGCCGACGCCAAAGGCACCTTGCCGCTGCCCGTCAACGGCACCATCCTGCGCCGGTTCGACGAGGCCGACGCCGCCGGTATCCGCCGCCCCGGCCTGCTGATCGCCACCCGCCCGCTGTCCATCGTCTCCACCCCTTGGGCAGCCACAATCCGTTATCGCGGGCCGCTGCTGGACTACGGAAACGTGATGATTCTAGAGCCATCAGACGGTTACCTTCTGGTGCTGGCTGGTCTAAACCGTGTCTATGGCGAAATCGGTGAAGTCCTGCAAGCGGGTGCACCGGTGGGGCTGATGGGCGGAAATGCACCGAATAATAGCGATTTTTTGTCACTTTCCGGTGATAGCGCTGGTTCAACCCGCACAGAAACGCTCTATATAGAGCTAAGACACGGGAAAGAGCCACTGGACCCCGAACCATGGTTCGCATCGAAACCGGACTAAGCAAGGATTAGGAAACTATGAAGAAATTCGTCATGGCCGCTCTGGGTGGCACTTTGGCTGGCGTCATCGCCACAACTCAGATTGCCGGGCCGCTGATCGCTCAGGAAACCGCAAGCAAAGCGACTGTGTATGAACAGCTGGACCTGTTTGGCGATGTGTTTGAACGCATCCGCGCGCAATATGTCACCGAAGTGGACGAAGGCGATCTGATCGAGGCTGCGATCAAAGGGATGATGGCATCGCTTGATCCGCACTCCAGCTATCTGCCGCCAAAAGATTTCAACGACATGCAGGTGCAGACCCATGGCGAATTCGGCGGGCTTGGCATCGAGGTGACGCAGGAAGACGGCTTTGTAAAAGTGGTGTCGCCTATGGATGGCACCCCGGCCGATGCCGCTGGCGTCGAAGCTGGCGATTTCATCACCCATGTGGATGGCGAAAGCCTGCTGGGTCTGGACCTGAACGAAGCCGTTGACATGATGCGCGGGCCGGTAGGCTCGGAAATCATCATCACCGTGGTGCGCAAAGGCAAGGACGAGCCGTTCGACATTTCAATCATCCGCGACACCATCAAACTGACAGCCGTGCGGTCCCGCACCGAAGGGCAGACCGTCGTGCTGCGGGTCACCACCTTTAACGATCAGACCTATGCCAACCTGAAAAGCAATCTGGAAAAATCGGTCGAAGAAGTGGGCGGCATGGACAAGGTAAACGGCTTTGTCATCGACCTGCGCAACAATCCGGGCGGGCTGCTGACGCAGGCCATCAAGGTCTCCGACGCCTTCCTTGAAAGCGGCGAGATCGTATCGACCCGCGGACGCACACCGCAGGACGGCGACCGTTTCAACGCCACCCCCGGCGATCTGGCACAGGGCAAACCTGTTGTGGTCCTGATCAACGGCGGCTCGGCGTCTGCGTCCGAAATCGTTGCCGGTGCGCTCAAGGATCACCGCCGCGCGGTTGTGGTTGGCACCAAAAGTTTTGGCAAAGGCTCGGTCCAGACGATCATGCCGGTCAAGGGCGGCGGTGCGATGCGCCTGACCACGGCGCGCTATTACACCCCGTCGGGCCGCTCGATTCAGGGTCTGGGTGTTTCGCCCGACATCATTGTCGAACAGCCACAGCAAAACCCGGACAAGGATGCAATCGACAGCAATCGCCCGGCATTCCGTTCCGAAGCCGATCTACGCGATGCGTTGAACAACGACAGCTACACCGAAGAAGAGCGCCGCCAGATCGAGGAAGAGCGCGCCAAGGCCGAAGAGGCCGCCAAATTGCGCGAAGAAGATGCGCAACTGGCCTATGCGGTTGATCTGCTCAAGGGTCTGTCGGCCCTTGCACCAAAAGACCAGTAACAAGGACGGGCCGGCCACATGCGCCGGCCCTTTTTACATGATGGCACCAAAAGATATTGAAAACCTCCCTTATCGCGCCAACGCCGGTATTGTGCTGGCAAACGGCAACGGTCAGGTGTTTGCCGGTCAAAGGATCGACGCGCTGAACGATGCATGGCAAATGCCGCAAGGCGGGATCGACAAAGGCGAAACCCCGCGCGATGCGGCTCTTCGCGAACTGACCGAAGAAACCGGCGTTACCCCCGATCTGGTGACAATCGAGGCTGAAACCGATGGTTGGGTTACCTACGACCTGCCCCCGGAACTGCTGCACAAACTGTGGAAAGGGCGCTATCGCGGCCAGAAACAGAAATGGTATCTGATGCGGTTTCACGGCAGCGACGATCAGGTCAATATCGCCTTGAAACATCCCGAGTTTTCCAAATGGACATGGATGGAGCCGGACGAGTTGATGAAGCGGATTGTCCCCTTCAAACAGCATGTCTATGCAGCCGTGTTCGATCAATTCAAAGCGCGGTTGTGAAACGCCTGTTGGCGATAACCTGCCTTTTGGCCCTGACGGCGGGGCCTGCCCTTGCCTTGTCTTGCGCGCGCCCAACAATCGAAGGTAGCTTTCTTGAGCATAGCCAGGCCAAAGAACGCTATATCCTGGTATTTGGTTATTTGACCAACAGACGCAATGTAGTTCCCGGACCTGAACGAGAGGGCGTGGTCGGCGGCCGATCCGAAAACTTCACCGCAACCTTTATTGGCCATCAGGGAACCCGCGCCGGTTTCGACCGGCCTATCAAAACCACAGTTGCGATAAGCACAACATGTGCGGGTGCATGGTGCGGGTCTGTGGCAATGGATGTAATGATGATGACCTTTCTTGAAACCACCCCGTATGGCCACAGGATGACGATTGGCCCATGTAGCGGATCAGAGTTTTTAACACCAACCAAAGATCAAAAACGCCGTATGTTGCAATGTCTGCGTGGCGGCGTTTGCAATCCGGATCGCAGATAGGTCTTTTCATATCCTGCGCCATTCGCTAACCCCTCCCCCATGAGAGAAAAAATAGATACCCGCGCAATCGGCCTTGATGTCGGCCTGTCGTTCATCAAATGGCTGACCGGTGCCGAAAACCTGCACTACGGCCTGTGGGACGGACTGGAGGTGACTGCGGGAAATCTGCGCGCCGCGCAGGACGCCTATACCACCAAATTGTTCAAAATGCTGCCCGATGGCCCCTTGCGGATACTCGATATCGGCGGCGGGGCCGGTGAAACCGCCCGCAAATTGCTGGAACTTGGGCACAGCGTGGACATCGTCGTGCCCAGCGCCTTTCTGGCCCGGCGTTGCCGTGAAAACGCGCCTGCTGCCACGGTGCATGAATGTATGTTCGAGGATTTGCAGGTGGACAAGAAATTCGACCTCTGCCTGTTTTCCGAAAGCTTCCAGTATATCCCCGTCGATATCGCCCTGCAAAAAGCAGCCGATCATCTGGATGAGGGCGGCGAAATTATCGTCTCGGACTGTTTTCGCTCCGAAGGGTTTGAACGGCAAAAGGTTGGCTCGACCGTCGGAGGGGGCCACCGCATCGGCACCTATCGCGAAACCCTTGCCGCACTGCCGCTAGAAACTGTATCAGAAGAAGACATCACCACCTCGGTCGCACCCTCGGTCGATCTGGAGCAGGCCCTGTTTAATGTCTTTGGCCATGCCATCACACGGATTGATACCGAACTTACCCAGAAGAAACGCAAAACCCGCTGGTTCATCAAACGTGCACTGGCCACCGTGATGAGCAAACGCAAACGGTTCCGCCTGCACCAGCGCCTGATGGAAAAGACCCGCACGGCGGAGCATTTCAAGGCCAACAACGTCTATTTGATGATCAAGCTGAAGCCGGCATAAGGCGGGGTCAACCCCGCCCTACAGGGAATTACCGCTGTTTCAGTAACTTCAGCAAGTCCTGCGAAGGGTAGCCGTCCGGCGTTACCCCGACAGATTGCTGAAACGCCCGGATGGCATTGATCGTGTTCGGGCCGATGATCCCGTCCACTTTCTCCAGATCAAACCCTTTACGGATCAACCGGCGCTGCATTTCCTTCTTTTGCCTAAACGACAGCGGCGCATAGCCACGGGGCCAGCTGGCCTTGATCGGCGGGCCGCCGGCCAGACGATCGGACAGATGGCCGACCCCGATCACATAGGCGTCGGCCTTGTTGTATTTTTCGATCACGGCAAAGTTGTTGAAAATCATAAACGCCGCCCCCGCCGATCCGGCGGGCAGCAGGATCGAGGCCCGCCCGTGATTCGGCACCGCTTTGCCACCGGTATCCCGAACCCCCAGAGCAGCCCATTCAGATGGTGTTTTCAATATCTTGCGGTTCGCCAGCCCGTAATCGAACCCTTTGGGCAAAACCACCTCGACCCCCCAGGGCTGTCCCTTTTTCCAGCCGAACCTTGCCAGATAGGAAGCAGCCGAGGCCAGCGCATCGGTCGGATCATCGGACCAGATGTCGCGTTTTCCGTCACCGTTGAAATCCTGTGCATAGGCCAGATAGCTGGTTGGAATGAACTGCGTATGCCCCATCGCGCCGGCCCATGACCCTTTCATCTTGCGGGGGGGCACATCGCCGGACTGGATGATTTTCAGCGCAGCAATCAACTGCGCCTCAAAGAATTTACCGCGCCGCCCGTCAAAGGACAGCGTTGCCAGTGCCTGAATGATATCCACATCGCCACGATGCGCCCCATAGGCGCTTTCAAGCCCCCAGATCGCCGCAACCACCTCTTTATCAACACCATAGCGCGCTTCTATCCGGTCCAGAGTCCGGCCATATTTACGCAAAGCCGCCTGCCCGTTCTTGACCCGCACGGGTGAGGCGGCACTATCCAGATAATCCCATATCTGTTTGGTAAATTCCGACTGGTTCCGGTCTTTGGCAATGATCTCGGGATCATATTTCACGCCACGAAACGCACGATCAAATACATTGCCACTGATCCCCCGCGCCAATGCACGGCCACGGAATGATTTGATCCATTGCTTGAAACGGACGTTGGATGCCGCCACCTGTATTTGCGGCAAGGGGGCCTCTTGCGGGCGGGCTGCCGGACGTATTTGGGTAAACGGAACGGTTGGACGCACCACCGGTCTGGTTGCGCCATCTACCGGCGTTCCTGTTGCCAGAACCGGCCCTGCGACTGTTCCGGCAATCAGCCCGAGGGCCATAATAATCTTGCGCACTTTTTTTTACACCTGCTCTTTTTTATACATTGGCAGCAAATGTAACCTGATTATCGACTCGCGAAAAGATGTGATTTTTCAAATGGGCATATTATGGCCAAACAGGCTCTAATGCTTGGAAAAATGCAGTTTTGCATCGCGTAACAGCGGCACGCGGTGCGGGCGAAAGGATTGGTCGGTAACCTGTAGGTCAATCATCCGGTCCAACCGGAAAGCCCGGAAATCCTGCCGCAGCAGACAATAGGCCAGCAGGCAATTCGAGCGATCCATAAAGGTGATCCCCAGCGGTTTGACCCGTCGCCGGGTTTGCGCCCCTTTGGCATCACAATAGGCAAACTCGACTTCCCGTTCATCCCAGCACGCGCGGCGCAAGGCCGGCACATCCACCGTAGGCGCAGGAATTTCGGCAAACCGTTTGGCCGATAGAACCGCATGTTCCAACCGGTGCCCCTGACCCTCGGGCAGGCGCGCTTTCAGCTTGGTTAGAGCCGTATTCGCTGCCTCGGCCAGTTCAGGGTCACCTATCTGCGCCACCTCGCGCAGCCCCAGCACCAGCGCCTCGATTTCCTCGCTGGAAAAGGACAGCGGCGGCAGGGCAGCGTCTTCGGTCAGCACATAGCCAAACCCTGCCGTGCCATCAATAATCGCCCCCACCCCGCGCAGGGTTTCGATATCGCGATAGATAGTGCGCCCGGACACACCGGTTTCCTCCGCCAACCGCGCAGCGGTTACAGGGGCGGGCAAATTGCGCAAGGCTTGCAGCAGACGGAACAGGCGATCAGTGCGGGACATGCGGGCAGGATACGCCATACTGACAAGAATTGACAGTGGAGTGATGTTAACAGTGGGAAAACACACAGGAGAAACGCAATGCTGACCCTTCTAACCTTCCCCGACCATTTTGGCCAACCGGGCAGTAGCCCCTTTGTGGTGAAATCCATTTGCCTACTGAATATGTCGGGCCAGCCGTGGCAACGGAAACTGGCCGATGTGCGCAAGATGCCCAAGCAGAAACTGCCGGTTTTGAAAGTGGGCGAGCGCCTGATCCCCGACAGCGAAAACATCCGCAGCTATCTGGAAGAACAGGGGGCCGAGTTCGATCCGGGCCTGTCTGACAGTGACCTGGCCGCCTCGCGCGCGTTTATCCGCATGGCCGAGGAGCACCTCTATTTCCATCAGGTCGCTGACCGCTGGTTGCGCGATGATGTCTGGGCCGTAACACGGGATGTGATTTTCGAGGCGATTCCCAAACCGATCCGCGGGATTATCAGCGGCAAAATCCGCAAGAAATTGCAGGCTGGTCTATATACCCAAGGCATCGCGCGTTTCACCGAGGCAGAGCGTGCCGAAAGAGCCGCCAAAGACCTGAACGCCATCAAACTGCAACTGGGCGACAAGCCATATCTGTTTGGCAATTCCCCCACGGCGGCGGATGCCAGCGTTTGCCCTATGCTGTCGGGCCTTGTGTCGATCCCGCTGCCGACCGAGGTCAGCAATCTGGTGAAAAACGACGCCATACTGACCGATTACATCGCCCGTATGCGGGATGCGCTCTACCATATCCCGCAATAACCACGCTGCCCCGGACCTGATCCGGGGCCTGCCCGCCTATTTCCGCTTGCGTTTGACCTTGGCCGATTTCTTGCGCGATTTATTCGCCTTTCGCCGCACCGGCCCCTTGCCACGCCGCCCACCGCCCCCTTTGGGCAGGGCCTTGCCGTCCACCGTCAGCAGCTCCAGCGTCAGCCCGCCGGTGACCGGCACCGCTTCGGCCAGCCGCACCGTAACCGGCACGCCAAGGCCCATAGTCAGGCCGGTTTCCTCGCCGGTCAGGGTCTGGCTGTCCGGATCAAAGCGGTAGTATTCGCGCCCGATGGTGCGGATCGGGATCAGACCATCGGCCCCCGTTTCATCCAGCCGCGCAAAGACACCGAATTTGGCAATGCCGGAAATCCGTGCATTGAATTCCGCCCCCACCCGTTCGGACAGGTAGGACGCCAGATAACGATCCGTGGTGTCGCGTTCCGCCATCATCGAGCGGCGCTCGGTCTCGGAAATATGCTTGGCGGTTTCTTCCAGCCGTTCGATCTCGGAATCAGACAACCCGTCCTTGCCCCATTTGTTCGCGGAAATCAGCGCCCGATGCACAATCAGATCGGAATAGCGGCGGATCGGCGATGTGAAATGTGCATAGTTCTTTAGCGCAAGGCCAAAATGCCCAAAATTCTCCTGCCCGTAATAGGCCTGCGTCATCGACCGAAGGGTCGACAGGTTGATCTGTTCGTCAAACTCGGTGCCCTCGGCCTGTTCCAGCAGATTGTTCAGATGCCGCGTTTGCAGCACCTGCCCCTTGGCCAACACCAGCCCTGCCGATTGCGCCACCTCGCGCAGGGACTCCAGCTTCTCGGGGCTGGGTTCCTCGTGCACGCGAAACAGCAGCGGAGTGCGTTTGGCAACCAGTTCCTCGGCGGCGGCGACATTGGCCAGCACCATGAATTCCTCGATCATCTTGTGTGCATCCAGCCGGTCACGAAAATCAACCGAGACCACCTTGCCTTCATCCGACAGGATGATCTTGCGCTCCGGCAGGTCCAGTTCCAGCGGCTGACGGTGGTTCCGCGCGGTTTTCAGGGCGTGATAGGCAGCATAAAGCGGCTCTAACACAGGGGAAAGCAGCGGTTTTGTCTTGTCGTTGGGTTGCCCGTCAACCGCCGCCTGCACCTCTTCGTAATTCAGGGACGCGGCAGATTTCATCATTGCCCGGGTAAAGCGGTGGCTGATCTTTTGCCCATGCGCATCCAGCACCATCCGCACCGCGATACAGGCGCGCGGCACACCTTCGTGCAAGCTACACAAATCACCCGACAAACGGTCCGGCAACATCGGCACCACGCGGTCGGGGAAATAGGTGGAATTGCCGCGCTTCCACGCCTCGCGGTCCAGCGCCGAGCCGGGTGTGACGTAATGCGCCACATCGGCAATCGCCACCCAGACCACATGGCCGCCCTTGTTTTTCGGATCATCATCGGGATGGGCATAGCAGGCATCGTCATGGTCGCGCGCGTCGGCCGGATCAATGGTGATCAGCGGCATATCCCGCAAATCCTCGCGTTTGCCCAGCGGCGCGGGTTTGGCTTTATCGGCCTCGGCAATCACCTCGTCAGGGAAAGCATCGGGGATGCCGTGCTGATGGATCGCAATCAGCGAAATCGCCTTGGGCTGTGACGGATCCCCCAGCCGCGCTATGACCCGCGCGTTGGGCAGGCCCATGCGGTTTTTCGGGCCTGCGCGCTCGGCCTCGACCAACTCGCCATCCTTGGCGCCATTCACGTCACGTTCCGACACCTGCCATTCCTTGTCGCTGCCTTTGTCGATTGGAATAATCCGCCCGCCCTCGGCGTATTTGCGAAAAACCCCCAAAAGGCGGATCGGGTTAGAGCCTATGCGCCGGATCAAGCGGCCTTCATAGCGGTGATCCTCGCCTTTGACCTCGGTCAGGCGGGCAAGGATGCGATCATTCGCGCCCAGTGCCGGGTCCGAGGATTTCAGCACCAGCAGGATGCGCGGTTCGTCCGCTTCGCCGTGCCACTCCATCGGGCGGGCGAACAGGTCGCCGTGGCTGTCGGGTTCCATCACCTGCAACACCGAAACCGGCGGCAGGCTGTCTGGATCGCGATAGGTTTTGCGGCGCTTTTGCAGATGGCCCTCGGATTCGAGTTCCTTCAGGATGCGTTTCAGATCAATCCGCGCGGCGCCCTTGATGCCAAAGGCACGGGCGATGTCGCGTTTGCTGGTCAGGGTCGGGTTATCGGAAATCCATGTCAGGATTTCCTCTTTTGTGGGAATACGTTTCATATCGCTTGCCTATCACGGCCAAGCAGCGGCGTCATGGGGCAATCTTGGACAGGTCCGCCACGGTATCGACATCCTGCAATGTGGCCGCAAAGGCGGGATCAAAGCCGGGCATGGTGGCCAGCGTATCAGTCAGCGCATGTTCGGTGGACCAGCGCACGCCATGGAACATTGCGCGCGGCGGCGGGGTGGTGCGTTTCAGGCCAACCAGCCAGTAACCGCCGTCGGTGGCTGGGCCGAATACGGCTCTGTTCTTGCCCAATTTGGCAAATGCATCGGCAATATGGTGTCGCCGCACCCCGGGAATATCGCCACCGATGATCACCACAGGCCCCTTTTGCGGCAGGTCCAGCAGGCGGACCATACGCTGCCCCAGATCCCCGCGCCCCTGCGGGATGCGTTGCAGATGTGCGGGCCAGACACGGCTGCGCAGCCCTTCCACATCCGGCGAAACCGCCAGCAGCAGATCCCAGCGCGGGTCGGTCACATTGCGCAACAGGCGGTGCACCGAATGGCGAAACCACCATGCAGCCGGCACCATGCCGATGTCGCGCCCCAGCCGCGTTTTCACCCGCCCCGCACGGGGTTCTTTCACCATCACTACAAGGGTTTGCCGCCTCACAACGCCCGCTCCATATCGAAATGGGGAATGCCGGCGTCCATGTATTCATCGCCAAAGGCGGCAAATCCCAGCCGTTCATAGAACCCCAACGCATGGGTTTGCGCGCCCAGTCGGGCGATGGTCACATCCGGCAAATCCCGCATCTGTTCCAGCGCGGCGTTGATCAGATCAGCACCCAGACCTGTGCCGCGATATTCTTTCAGAACGCAAACGCGGCCGATTTTTCCAACCTCGCCCTGCACCACAATCCGCGCGGTGCCGACCGGTGTGTCGCCCTCGAACGCCAACAGATGGATGGCGGTTTCGTCATAGGCGTCGATCTCTTCGTCCTCGGGGACGTTTTGCTCGTCTATGAATACCTTGCGCCGCAATAGCAGGCAGGTTTCCAGATCGCAGGTTTTGGCAATCCAGCGGGTCATGCGAAATAGTCGCGCAGGATCCGGCTGTAGATGGATTTCAACTGTTCGATCTGCGCCACCTCGACCCGTTCGTCCACCTGATGCATGGTTTTTCCAACCAGCCCGAATTCGACCACCGGACAGTGGTTTTTGACAAACCGCGCATCCGATGTGCCGCCCGAAGTGGACAGTTCCGGTGTTACGCCGGTTTCGGCCTGAACCGCCGCCGAGATCAGATCGGACAATTCACCGGGCGGCGTGATGAAACTTTCGCCCGATACCTGCGTTGTCATCGCAATTTCCACGCCAAATTCCGCCGCCACCTTGTCGGCCTCGGCCCGCAACCATTCGGTCAGATTGTCCGAACTATGGGTATCATTGAACCGGATGTTCACTGTCGCGCGGGTCTCGGCCGGAATGACGTTGTTGGCGGGATTGCCGGTGTCGATTGTGGTCACGGCCAGCGTCGAGGCATCAAAATGATCCGTCCCCTGATCCAGTTCAAACCCCGCCAGCCGGTCAATCAACCGCGCCATTGGTGGTAGCGGGTTGTTGGCGCGGTGGGGATAGGCGGAATGGCCCTGCTTGCCGCGCACCGTGAAATAGGCGGTCATCGAACCGCGACGCCCGATCTTCATCATCTCGCCCATCACGTTAGGACAAGTGGGTTCGCCCACCAGACAGGCATCCATCCGTTCGCCATTCGCCTGCATCCAGTCCAGCAGCGCCACGGTGCCGTCCACCGCGTCGCCCTCCTCATCACCGGTGATCGCCATCACGATCGAGCCATCCGGCGGCGTATCCCGCACGAAATCGATTGCGGCGGCGGCAAAGGCGGCCACGCCGGATTTCATATCGGTTGCGCCGCGCCCCCACAGCCAGCCATCCACAATGTCGCCACTAAACGGACCGCGGGTCCAGGCGGATTCGTCCCCGACAGGCACCACATCGGTGTGGCCATTGAACCCGAAGGTTTTGCCGTTGCCCTGTTTGCCCCAGCGGGCAAACAGATTGGACACCTCGCCCCGATCCACACGGGTGCAGGTAAAGCCCGCATCGGACAGAAGTTTTTCCATCAAAACCAGCGCGCCGCCCTCGTTCGGGGTGACCGAGGGGCACCGCAGCAAATCGGCGGTTAACTGGACGGGATCGATCGGGTTGGTCATTTTGTCTCTCCTTGGCTTGTTACCAGCGATATAGGGATCGTCAGCCGGCCGCAATCCTTGGGCCTTTTCCGGAGGCGCAGGCGCATCATTCTGTCACGCCACGGAAAGGAAAATTTGGATTGCGATTCTCTACGCTCTGGTGCATTAGAGGCGTGAACCTGGGGAAAATATCATGCGAATTTTGTTGATTCTGGCTTTTATGGCCAGCGTTTTGCCTGTTTTTGCATCTGCACAAGAACTGCGCGTCGCGACAGTGACCCGACCGCCTTTCTCGATGGAGAAAGACGGCGAGAGCATTGGCTTTAGCATTGATCTGTGGAAGGCGCTGATGATCGACATGCGGCGCAACTCGCAGGTTATCCGTGCCGATACATTCCCGGAAATGCTGAATATGGTCGAAAAAGGCGAGGCCGACGCGGCAATTGCCAATATCTCGATCACCGCCAAGCGCGAAAGCCGGTTTGATTTCACCCATCCCATTTTCGAGGCCGGCCTGCAAATCATGGTGCATTCCGACGCCAACAACACACCATCTATCTGGTCGGCGCTTTGGTCCAAAGAACTGCTTATGGCAATTGCCATGTCCTTTGTCGCCCTTCTGGGTGGCGGTATGGTGATGTGGTTTTTCGAACGCAAAAAACAGGACTATTTCAACCTGCCGCCACATCGCGCCCTTTTCCCGGCCTTCTGGTGGGCCTTGAACCTTGTGGTAAACGGCGGGTTCGAAGAACGGGTGCCGCGATCGGTATTCGGGCGTTTGTTCGGTGTGCTGCTGGTGGTTTCCTCGCTGTTTATCGTTTCTGTCGTGGTTGCCAAAATCACAGCGACACTCACCATTGCCGGTATCCAGAATTCTGTAAATTCGGTGAATGACCTGCAAAAGAAATCAGTCGGAACAACCGTGGGATCGACCGCCAGCGCCTATCTGGACACACGCGAGGTGAGGCATCGGACCTATGACGATCTGGACACCCTGCTGGCCGCTTTTGAAAGCCGCGATCTGGATGCCGTGGTCTTTGATGCGCCAATTCTGTCCTATTATGTAAATACCAAGGGGCAGGGCAAAGCCGAACTGGTAGGGCCGGTCTTCCTGCGGGAAAACTACGGCATCATCCTGCCACCTGAATCCCCGCTGGCCGAGCCGATCAACCAAAGCCTTCTGCGGTTGCGCGAAGATGGGACATACAGCAAAATCTATCGCAAATGGTTCGGTGTCAGTGATCGCTAAAGTGGCAGGATTTCCCTGATCACTGCGGGCAAATCCTGCGGGACCTCGCAGACCACATCCGCTGTGGCCCATTCCGCCGCCGATCCATAGCCCCAAGTAACCGCAACCGCCTTCATTCTCACCGCGCGGGCGGCGTCAAAATCGTGGTGTCGGTCCCCTACCATCACCGATTGCGCGGGGTCTATCCCTGTCAGCTCCAGCGCATGGGCCAGCAGATCGCCCTTGTTGTTGCGGGTGCCGTCCAGTTCGGGGCCGAATTCGTGCTCCAGAAACGGGGCAAGCCCGAAATGCGCTGTGATCTTGCGGGCATAGGCATGCGGTTTGGCGGTGGCCAGACACATGCGGTAATTGGCACCCTGTAATTGCTCCAATGCCGGAATAATACCGGAATAGAGACTGTTTTCAAACAGCCCGACCGAAGTATACCGCTCGCGATACAGATCAATCGCCAGCTGCGGGTCGGGCACCTGCATACGGGTGAAACTGTCCATCAGGGACGGGCCGATCACCCATTCCAGCTCATCCATATGCGGCGCGGGCAGCTCCAGTTTTTCCAGCGCATGGATAAAGGATTTGGTGATACCGATCTTGGGGTCAGTCAGGGTGCCGTCAAGGTCCAGAAAAACGGTGCTCAATTGGGGCGACCTTTGCCGGCGGGCTTCTGGTCCTCGAAAAACGGAGTCATCTGCGCCACCACCACCGAATTTTCATCCAGTGCGCGTTGCATCAGTTCCTTTTCCTCGTCGCTGATGTCGTGGCCCTGTTCCAGACGTTCCTGCAAGGTGCCGTAACCGGTGACATCCAGCGGTGCCATATCGGCCTGTTTCAGGATCGCCACCGTTTCGCGCACCGCCTCGGCCTCGTCCACACCGCTGGCGTAAACCATCAGCGCGGCACCGGTCGCACCCTTGGGCAGGCCGTCACCGTCCTTGCGGCCCACTTCGATTAGCAGGGTGTAAACCTGCTGGCGGGATTTCTTTTTGGGCTTGTCAGTCATAGCATCCTTTCGCCCGGCATCGCCGCGCAGCGCCCGACCCTCTCTCTGGAGGGCGCTTTTGCAATATTGTGCATCAATCCCGCAGCAGCTCGTTTATTCCGGTTTTCGAGCGTGTCCGTTCGTCCACCCGCTTCACAATCACCGCACAATAAAGGCTGATGTTGTTCTTGGTCGGCATGTTGCCCGCCACCACCACCGAATAGGGCGGCACTTCGCCATACATCACTTCGCCGGTTTCACGATCGACGATCTTGGTCGACTGGCCGATGTAAACACCCATCCCCAGAACCGAGCCTTCGCGGATGATACAGCCCTCGACCACCTCGCTTCGCGCGCCGATGAAGCAATTGTCCTCGATGATAGTCGGACCGGCCTGCATAGGTTCCAGAACTCCGCCAATCCCCACACCGCCCGACAGATGCACGTTCTTGCCGATCTGCGCGCAGGACCCGACCGAGGCCCATGTATCCACCATCGTGCCCTCGTCCACATAGGCGCCAAGGTTCACGAAGGACGGCATCAGAACCACACCGGGGGCGATGAACGCCGATTTGCGGGCAATCGCGCCGGGCACCGCGCGGAAGCCGGCCGCCGCCCACTGGTTTGCACCCCAGCCCTTGAACTTGCTGTCCACCTTGTCCCACCAGCCCGTGCCTTGCGGGCCACCCTCCATCGGCTCCATATCCTTGATGCGGAACCCCAGCAGCACCGCCTTTTTGGCCCACTGGTTCACATGCCAGCTGCCGTCGGCCTGCTTTTCGGCCACCCGCAATTTTCCACTGTCCAGCGCGTTCAGCGTGTCCTCGATCGCATCGCGAACCTCGCCTGTTGTAGTGGGGGTGATGGTGTCGCGGGCGTCCCACGCGGCCTCGATAACGGTTTCCAACTGATCATTCGACATGCGGCTTCTCCAATAATTCGCGGTTCAGGGATTGCTTTATACCAGTGGCGGACCGGCGGGAATAGAAAATCGCGCACCCCCATTGCGGCTGATTGGCCCTTTTACCCGCCCGCCAACAGGCGTAAACCGCACCCATGCCATACCAGTTGAACAGCCTTTCCGATCTGTCCGCCCTGCCGTTTGATACCGTGATCGACGTGCGTTCGCCCGCGGAATATGCCGAGGATCACATTCCCGGGGCGATAAACCTGCCGGTTCTGGACAACGGTGAACGCGCGCGGGTGGGCACGATTTATGTTCAGGACTCCCCGTTCGAGGCCCGCAAGATCGGCGCGGCGCTGGTGGCGCGCAATGCAGCAAAGCATATCGAAGAGCGGCTGATGGAGCATGACCGCGACTGGAAGCCACTGGTCTATTGCTGGCGCGGCGGGCAGCGGTCGGGATCGTTCACCACCATTCTGAAACAGGTCGGCTGGCGGGCAAAGGTGGTGGAAGGCGGCTATCGCAGTTACCGGCGGCTGGTGAAACAGGCGGTCTATGACACCCCCTTTACCGCGCCCGTCACCCTGCTGGACGGCAACACCGGCAGTGCCAAGACCGAAATTCTGGCCCTGCTGCAAGCGCGCGGGGTGCAGGTGATTGATCTGGAAGGGCTGGCCAACCACCGCGGCTCGCTATTTGGTGCGATGGCAGGGGGGCAACCGTCACAAAAGGCGTTCGAGGGGGCCTTGGCACAGGTGGTCATCGGCATTGACCCGACGCGGCCCGTGGTGATCGAGGCCGAGAGTTCCAAGGTCGGTGAGCGGATCGTGCCGCCAATGCTGTGGGCCGCGATGAAGAACGCCCCGCGTCTGGAGGTTCAGGCACCGCTGGCCGCGCGGGCGAAGTATCTGGTCACGGCTTATCGGGATATGATCGGGGATACCGCGCGACTATCCGAAACGCTGGACAGGCTGCGGCCCTATCACCCCGCCGACAGGATCAAAGACTGGCACGCGCTGGCTGACTCTGGCGATATGGAGCAACTGGCAAGCGAATTGATGGCGCTGCATTACGACGCCCGCTACGGCAAGGCCCGAAAGCGCACGGACGACATCACGCCGCTGCCGGTGGCCGGTTTGGGACCGGATGATCTGGAAGATGTGGCCGACCGGATTGCAGGGATGCTGGGTTAGCCCAACGTTATCCCGCTGCCATCGGTCACATCGCCGATGATCGCGGCAGGTTCGCCCGCGTCCAGCAGCTTCGCAAGGGTCGTTTGCGCCTTTGCCGCCGGAACCGCGGCCAACAGACCGCCTGCCGTTTGCGGATCGAACAGCAGGATTTCCGGCGCGGTTGTCATATCCGCCTGCATCTGCACCGCCGCACGATTCGCCGACCAGATGGTAGACCGCACGCCCTGATCGGCCAACGTGGCGACCCCCTCCAGCAGGGGAATATCCGTCAGGTTCAGGGTTGCCCCCACATCCGGTCCCTTCAGCATCACATCCAGATGCCCCGCCAGCCCGAAGCCGGTGACATCGGTCATCGCATGAGCCACGGGCGTCAGAATACCGGCGGCTGTATCCAGCGGGTGTTCCATCATCCGGTAGGCGGCTTCAACCCAGCCGCCTTGGGCCAGCAGGCGCATTTCGGCGGCCAGAATGGTGCCGGTGCCAATCGGTTTGGTCAGGATCAAAACATCGCCCGCCTGCGCACCACTGTTGGAAATGGCGAGTTCACCCGCAAGGCCGGTGACGGAAAACCCGATGGTCAGCTCTGCCCCCTGACTGCTGTGGCCGCCCACCACTTCGGCACCGGCGGCCCCAAAGGTTTCCGTTGCGGCCTGCATGATTTCACGCAGGGTTTCGGCCTGTAGTTTGGCGCCCATACGGGGCAGGATAATGCTGGCCAGCGCCGCTTGCGGTTTAGCCCCCATCGCCCAGATATCGCCCATCGCATGAATGGCGGTGATCCGTGCCATGCGGTAATGATCGCTGACAAAGGCGCGCAGGTGGTCGGTGGTCAGCACCTGTTGGCCATCGCCGCAGGTCAGCACAGCGGCGTCATCGCCGGGGCCGGACAGCACGTCCTTGCGCACGGTTGCGGGCAGGGTTTGCAGCACGGTTTGCAGATCGGCGGGGGCCACCTTGGCACCGCAGCCGCCGCACAGGGGCACATCGCCCATTTCCTCGCGCACGCCTTGGGCCACGTCACGCGGCAGGGGCGGGGCAGGCATTTCGGGGTATTCCTCGAACTGGCGCATGAATTTCAGATCAATGTGGTTTTTCCATTTCCACAACAGCGGCCCGTCCAGCCGCAAACCGGCCTTATCGGCAATCGCGCCTTTGCCGCCGGTCTGTATCAGCTTCAGGAATGTTTTCTGCGGCCTGAAGGCCTTGCGCTGACTGCCGGTCAGATCCGCCCGCAGGTTATGGAACAGGACCGGCGCCTCGCGCACTGCATAAACGCCCGCTTTAGGGCGGGGTGCATGGGTCAGGTCTGCGCAGTCTCCGGCGGCATAGATCAGTGGATCGGCCAGCGTTTGCAGGGTTTCGCCAACGTCGATAAAACCGCGATCATTGGTCAGGCCGGTCCCTTGCAACCAGTCATGCGGGCGCGCCGTGGTGCTGCCAACGCAAAAGGATTTCGGGATCGAGGAGCCATCGGCCAGATGCACCTGATCGCGGGCGATATGGGTGACTTCGGCACCGGTTTTCAACACAACCCCCAGTCGCTGAATGTGGTGCAGCAGGGCCTTTCGCGCCCCTTTGCCGATGCCGTTCAGGGGGGTATCAGCCCGCTCCAGAATGGTGACGCGGGCACCCGTGACACCGTTGGCCTTCAGGTGGTGCATCATCGCCAGCGACAGCTCCACACCGGCAACACCGCCACCGATCACCACCACGTCAGGGGTGCGACGGCCAGCGGTGGCATCCGACAAAAACCGGTCCCATTCCGCCGTGTAACGTGCCAGCGGCTTCGCCCCCAGCGCGTTTTCGGTGAAGCCCGGGATGGTCGGGGCCTCGGTGGTGATGCCGACATTGACCGAAGCAATGTCATAGGCAATATCCGCCTGCCCCGCCACCTGCACCCGTTGGGCCACACGATCTATCCCCGTGACCTGCCCCAACACCAGCCGTGCACCGGCGAAACGGGCCAGCCGAACCAGATCGATCTCCAGATCCATCCGCGCGTAATGCCCCGCGATATAGCCAGGCAACATGCCGGAATAAGGCGCGGTGGGGGCCGGATTGATCAGGGTCAGGCGCGCGCCCGCCATCGGTTTCATCGCGAACATCCGCGCCACCAGCGCATGGGTATGGCCGCCGCCAATCAGAACGACATCGCGGATCAGGGGGATAGGAGTGTGCATGTGAGGACCAATGATTACAGGGTTTTGCAACGTGACTATGCCTGTCGGCGGCGAAGTTCAAGTCACGGGAACGCGATCTGTTTGCGCTTGGCATTACCGACAAACAACGCTTTAATGCAGGACTGTTGCGTCACAAGGAATTCAAGGAAGCATTATGAACAAAGACCACCGCAAACACCCGATGCGCCACTCGCGGCAGGATATCGAAGCCGCCCTCGAAATACCGGACACGCCTCAAACCCGCGCGCCGTCCTACCGGCTGGCCTTTGCCGATGACGAATTCCTGTGCCGTGACGAATTGCGACCCGTGCGGTTGCAACTGGAGCTACTGAAACCGGAAATGGCGCTGGACGAGGCGGGCATTGATTCCACCGTTGTTTTGTTTGGCGGGGCGCGGATTCCGGAACCGGCCAAAAAGGATACAGCCCGTACCAAAACACTGGCCGAACTGTCGAAATACTATGACGAGGCGCGCGAATTCGCCCGTCTGATGACGCTGAAAAGCAACGGCAATGGCGGCAAGGAAAACGTGATCGTCACCGGTGGTGGACCGGGGGTGATGGAAGCCGGAAACCGTGGTGCGCTGGATGCGGGCGGGGTTTCGATCGGGTTGAACATTGTGCTGCCGCATGAACAGGCACCGAACGAATATGTGACGCCTGATTTGTGTTTCAACTTCCACTATTTCGCCATCCGCAAGATGCATTTCCTGATGCGCGCCAAAGCACTGGCCGTATTCCCCGGCGGGTTCGGCACGCTGGACGAAACCTTTGAAACCCTGACCCTGATCCAGACAGGCCGGATGGAACGTATTCCGTTCCTGTTGTTTGGCGAAAAATTCTGGCGCAGTATTATCAACTGGGAAGCGCTGGCCGAGGCCGGCACGATTTCGGCCGAGGATCTGGACCTGTTCAAATTTGTCGAAACCGCGCAGGAGGCGGTCGAGGTGATCGAGAACTGGGAAGTCTAAGTGTCGGTGCCCAGCATCCTGTCCGACAGCCATTTGTGGCGATGCCCCGGAAACGGCCTGCCGAATTTTCGCATCAAACTGGCATAGCCATATCCCAGCTCGGAGCCTTTGCAAATCCGTGCGCCATTCAGGTGATGCAGGCACAGACCGCCGCCTGCTTCCCGCAGGCTGTACCCCTTGCCAGCCAGCCGGTTCTGCAAATCCGCCCAGCTTTCCGCATAGGCAAAATCATCCGCGAGAAGCGCCCGCAAGGGAGCGACAAGCCGCTCATCAGCCCTTCGGACATTCTTCGCTTTTTCACGACGGCGGAAATCGCGGCTCAAGGCATCTCGAATGACCTGACCAACCGAAACATCCTCTTGTCTGGCAATCCGGTTCAGGGCCTCGAGCGTCGGAGCGGGGAGTTTTACGAAAACTGATTCCATAACCGCAGCTTTGCCGATCATGGTTAGCAATCGGTTAATCCCTGACTTTGCTCTTCCTCACCCTCTCGCTTTCAGATTTCAACTGACCGCAAGCCGCCATAATATCCTCGCCCCGAGGTTTGCGCACCGGCGATGAATACCCCGCGTTAAACACAATATCCGAAAACGCGCGGATGCGGTTGTTGGATGAACGCTCATAGGGCGAGCCGGGCC